>JABLTT010001481.1_pt1 | contig 138791 bp, 119 predicted proteins | sample 7160061 | NCBI WGS metagenome assembly JABLTT01 (sample SAMN14651232, study PRJNA627086) | human gut metagenome | isolation source: feces | host: Homo sapiens | reverse complement strand
TTGGATAAATCCTCTAACATCTATTTCTTTTGTCCATCTACCTTGTTTGAATCCTTGCCATGCGTTATTCATGTAAGCTTCCTCCTAAATGTCTTTGTATAGTTTGGATACTATTAATTGATTGTTATTATTTTATAACTTGCAGGAATTAATATTCCTACCAAAACATATTAAAAAAATCTAGCTAGATATATTTCGTTTTTCTACGATTATAATACCATATATCCAGTATATTGTATACAAGAATTTAAAATAAAAAATATTTTATGTAAAGTATTTTTTATATCATATAGGAAATTATATTCATTTAAAAATTGTTGATAAGTATAATTTCTGTATATATGTTTCAAAGATATCTACATCTTTAAGAGTCTGTAGAATGAAGATTTTTTTATTTTAAATTTTGTTTTTTGTTTATATTTAATATTTACCCATTGATTTCGACTTTAAACACAAATAACAATAAATTTTAAAATTTTAAAATGCAAATAGCATTTAAGTTTAGTACAAACTCAATTACTTATACATTTTTTTATAATTTATGAATATTTATTATATATAGGAGGGATGAGGATGGTAATAGTAGTTGTTTTATTTGTAATAGGTTTTATTTTAATCTCAAAAGGTGCAGACTTTTTTATAAATGCGACTGTAGAGATTGGAAGAAAGACTAATATTTCTGAATTAATTTTAGGTGCGACTATAGTTAGTTTTGCCACAACATTGCCAGAATTAACAGTATCGTTATTTGCATCGATTGATAATCATGCAACTATGAGTTTAGGGAATGCAATAGGTTCTATAATATGTAATACGGGTTTGATACTAGGAATGGTTATATTTATAAGTCCATTTAAAGCAGATAGAAAAACATTTGCATCAAAATCTATTATATTATTGTTGTCTATTATAGCACTTTTTATTTTAGGAGTAGATGGTTCAATTACTAGATTAGACGGATGCATATTATTGATGATTTTAGCTATATACATGTATACTAACTATAAAGGAATACTAAATGATACTAGCAAAAATTATCTTTACTATTGTATGACACAACAAAATGAAATGTCTGGTTTAAAAATAACAGTATCATTTTTATGTGGATTGATTATGATGATAATTGGTTCTAGATTGTTAGTTGATAATGGGGTAGAGATTGCGAGTTTTATAGGAATACCACAAGGAATAATAAGTTTAACAGTGATAGCGCTTGGAACTTCACTTCCAGAGTTGGTTTCATCTATTACAGCAGTTAGAAAGAAACACCATGAAATTTGTGTAGGTAATATTTTGGGAGCAAATATTTTAAATATAGTTTCTGTGATTGCTATTTCAGCTATGCCAAATTCAATACCTATACTTTCACAAAATGTTAGAATTGATTATCCATTTATGGTGATTTTAGTTTTAACTTTAATAATTCCTACAATAATAAAGCATAAACTGTATAGACTTCAAGGATTAATAATGTTAGGAACATACATAACTTATTTGGCAATTCTTTATCATACATATATAATTTAATATTTACTTCAATATATAACTAGATTTTTTCCTAGTTATATATTTTTGTATTTATTTAAATTTATTAAAAAGTAATGAAATCGTTTAAAAGTTATTAGTACATACAAGTATTGATTTTACACAAGTATAAATTGTTTTACTTTCGGAAAAAATAAGTTTGCATAATAGATGATTTAAATATATAATGGGATAGGTTAGGAATTATGAAAACGGAAAGGAAATAAACAATTAATATGAATATAACAAAATTTGAAGATTTACCAATTAGTGATGAGATAAAAAGATCAATTGCTGAAATAGGATTTGAAGAACCATCACCAATACAAGCTCAGTCAATACCTGTAATTTTATCAGGAAAAGACGTTATAGGACAAGCTCAAACAGGTACAGGAAAAACTGCGGCATTTAGTATACCTATACTTGAAAAAGTAGACCCAAACAATAAACATTTACAAGCAATCGTATTATGCCCTACAAGAGAACTTGCTATACAAGTTTCTAAGGAAATAAGAAAGCTTGGTAAGTTTAAGAGCGGAATTAAAACATTACCAGTTTACGGTGGTCAACCAATAGATAGACAAATAAAAGCATTAAAGAGTGGAGTACAAGTTGTAATAGGAACTCCAGGACGTGTAATAGATCATATAAACAGAAAAACTTTAAAATTAGATGATGTTAAAATGGTAGTGCTTGATGAAGCAGACGAAATGCTAGACATGGGATTCAGAGAAGATATCGAGTTAATATTAAACCAAACTCCAATAGAAAGACAAACTACTTTCTTCTCAGCTACAATGCCAAAAGAAATATTAGAATTAACTAAATTATACCAACATGAACCGGAAATAATAAAAGTAGTTAGAAAAGAACTTACAGTTCCAAATATAAAACAATTCTACATTGAAACTAGAAGAGCGAATAAATTAGAAGTATTATGTAGATTAATAGATGTATATAATCCAAAATTATCAGTTGTATTCTGTAATACAAAAAGAGGTTCTGATGAATTAGTAAGTGAACTTCAAGCTAGAGGATACTTTGCAGATGCATTACACGGTGATCTTAAACAAACTCAAAGAGATATCGTAATGGATAAATTTAGACAAGGTACAATAGATATATTAGTTGCTACAGATGTTGCTGCTAGAGGAATAGACGTAGATGACGTAGATATGGTATTTAACTATGATTTACCACAAGACGAAGAATACTATGTTCACAGAATAGGTAGAACTGGTCGTGCTGGTAGAGAGGGTGTATCTTTCAGTTTCGTATATGGAAAAGAAATGAGAAAAATGAGAGATATCGAAAGATATACTAAATGTAAATTAGTTAAACATAGTATACCAACTATAGCAGACGTTGAAGAAAAGAAAGTTGCTGCATTCTTTAAACAAGTTAAAGATACAGTAAATGAAAGTAATTTAGCAAAACAAATAAACTGGGTTGAAGCTCTATGTGAAGAACAAGAATTATCAACTTTAGAAGTTGCTGCTGCATTAGTTAAATTAGCTATGGGTGAAGAATTAAAAGAAGAAATAATAGAAGAACCATCTAGAAAAGAAGCTAGAAAATCTAAAAAAGCTAAAAAAGGTTCAACTGGTGCTGAACGTGGAATGGTTAGACTATTTATAAATGTTGGTAGAAAACAAAGAGTTCAAGCTAAAGATATAGTTGGTGCTATAGCTGGAGAAGCTGGAATATCTGGAAAATTAGTTGGAACAATAGATATATATGATAAATATACATTTGTTGAAGTTCCAAAAGCAAACGCTAAAAAAGTTTTAGAAAAATTAAAAAATGTTAAGATAAAAGGAAACAAAATTAACATAGAAAAAGCAAATAAAAAAAATAAATAAATTTTATACAATATAATTTAGTATAGATTTAAATAAAAACCGCTTAAATATAAAGATTAGTATTTTATATTTAAGTGGTTTTTCTATTTTGTATACAAATTTTTTGAAAATAAAGGCTTAATTTGATTTTCGATTTAAAAATTATATATTTAATGTAAAATCTAAATAAAAAATAATTAATATGATTAAAATATTTAGTTTATCTGCTATACTTAAAGTGAAACAAGAGTTAGAAATCGAATATTTTAATTATTCCAGGGTTATTTTTAATGCAATTTTATAAGATAACAAAAAGTTATTTAAAAGTAATGGATTAGAAGCAGGGTATATTGATTATCATAAAAATACATTACAAAGTACAATTTTTATATTTTGCGCTCCTCCACACATACGCAGATCACTTATTTGTGTATACTAGCTAAAACAGGAGGAAATTTATGAAAAATAATAGTGTTAAAAAATTAGTTGAGATTAGCTTATTAATAGCTTTAGAAGTTATTTTAACAAGATTTTGCTCAATAAATACAGCAACTTTAAGAATAGGCTTTGGATTTTTACCAATTGCTATAATAGCAATGATGTACGGTCCATTAAGTGCAGGGGTAGCATATGCTTTGGGAGACCTTTTAGGAATGATGATATTTCCAAGTGGTTCGTATTTCCCAGGATTTACACTAACAGCATTTTTAACAGGGGTAATTTATGGCTTAGTATTATACAGAAAACCAAAAACTTGGCCAAGAATAATATTAGCAGTTTGTATAGTTTGCTTAGGAATGAATTTATGCTTAGATACAGCATGGCTTCATATATTAATGGGACAAGGATATTTAGCATTGTTACCACAACGTATATTTAAAGCAGTTGTTATGATACCAGTACAAACTGTACTTATAGGATTAGTTTGGAAAAACATTGTATTAAAAGTTGATAAATCATATGGTGTAATGCCTAATGCCTAAAAAATAAATATTTAGTGAGATTTAATATATAATATAAGTTTTCCGTAGCAGAAGTAGTCACTGCGAATTTAGATAGGGTAAATTGACTACAAAATAATTCATACCAATACCAATGGCTAGGGATGGAAGCAAATAGTCCATTATAATAATTAAATAACTAAATAATAATATACAGTGCCTGTAATTTTTTACAGGCACTTTCTATAATGCATAGGAAATTATATACCTTTTAAATTTATACATGTATATAAATTCCAAAATAGGAAATAATGATAAATAGTATTTCTTTAGTTTTGTATTATAACTTCCATAGACATAATAAAACAAAACTAGTGTTATTTCTTTGAAGGAATCAATTTATAAAAAATCGAATTGATTATCAGTAAACTTCAAATGGGAGGAATGCAATATGATAAAATGTTATTTAGATGATAAGACATTGCTTGTACAATTTACAACAACAGAGCTAGATCATCATGTAGCAAATTATATAAGAGAAAATGTAGACGATATTATAATGAGAAAGAATATAAAAAATATTATATTCGATTTCCACAATATAAAATTTATGGACTCTTCAGGAATTGGTGTTATTATAGGCAGATATAAAAAAATCGCAAATGTACATGGAAATGTATCTGTAATAAATATGAATCCAAGGGTTGAGAGAGTTTTTAATTTATCAGGAATGGGAAAAATAATCAAAGTATGTGAATCATATGAAGATGCGATAAATTCTTAATAAGGGGGAACTATATTATGAACATTATGGAAGTAAAATTTTCCGCAAAATCAGAAAATGAAAGCCTTGCAAGAGTAATAGTTGCATCTTTTGCAGCTAAATTAGATCCAACTATAGATGAATTATCTGATATAAAAACAGCTGTATCTGAAGCTGTTACAAATGCAATTATTCACGGATATGAAGAAGATGAAACAAAGTTTGTACATATGAGATGTGAATTAATTGAAAACACAATAAAAGTAGTAGTTGAGGATTATGGCAAAGGAATAGAAGATATAGAAGAAGCAAAACAACCGATGTTTACATCAAAACCAGAATTAGAACGTTCTGGTATGGGATTTTCATTTATGGAAAGTTTTATGGATGATATGCAAGTGGCATCAATCGTAGGAGAAGGAACAAAGGTTATAATGACTAAAACAATTGAAGTACCTAAATAAATCTAACATAGAATTGAGGTTTGATTATGGGGATAACTGCTAAAAAAGAAGAAAAGAAGCATTTACTTAGCCATGAAGAAACTCTAGATTTGATACAAAAAGTACAAAATGGAGATGAAGAAGCTAAGGCTTTGCTTATATCTAGCAACCTCGGGTTAGTCAGAAGTGTAATAGGAAAATTTTCAAATATAGGATACGAAAGAGATGATTTATTTCAATTAGGTTCTATAGGTTTAATAAAAGCCATATATAAATTTGATCCTAGCTATAATGTAAAATTCTCTACATATGCTGTTCCTATGATATTAGGCGAAATAAAAAGATATTTAAGAGATGACGGAATGGTCAAAGTATCTCGTTCTTTAAAACAGCTTGCAATTAAAGTTAAGATGCAAGGAGAAATGCTAAGTAAAAAACTAGGTAGAGACCCTACAATAGAAGAATTGGCAGAAGCAATAGGTGTAGAAAAAGAAGATGTAGTAATGGCAATAGAGTCTAATTTTTCTGTTGAATATTTACAAGGAGTTATTCATGAAGAAGAGGGCTCTCCAATATGCCTTATCGACAAAATATCTCAAAAAGGGGAGGCAGAAGAAGATAAGGTGGTAGATAATATACTACTTAAGGAAGTACTAGGAAAATTAGATAAAAGAGAGCGACAAATTATTATGCTTAGATATTTTGAAGATAAAACACAAAGTGAGATAGGAGAATTATTAAATATATCTCAAGTTCAAGTATCTAGAATAGAGAAAAAAGTTTTACACAAATTAAAGTCATATATAGAAATGTAGGATTTTACATAAAAATAATTTAGAGAAATACATTTAAGAAAAATCGATTCTTTTAAAAATTTATTAGAATAAAGATTTTTCAAAGATGTATTTTTTTTGCTTTTTTCCAAACAATAATAGAAATATTAACTATAAAAGGTTAGGAAAGGAGTAGATTTATGCCAAATCAAAACAATTCAAATAATCAACAAAATCAAGATAAAAAATATAAGGACTATGTAGAGCAAATAAGCCCAAAACCACCATATATAAAAAACTATATTATGGCATTTATAGTAGGTGGAATTATTTGTATGATAGGTCAAGGAATTAACGACTCATATATGAACTTTGCTGGACTAGATAAACAAACAGCAGCGACTTGTACATCAATAACATTAATTTTTATTGGGGCACTTTTAACAGGATTAGGAGTTTATGACTTAATTGGAAAAAGAGCTGGAGCTGGTTCAATAATCCCTATCACAGGATTTGCAAACTCTATAGTTTCTCCAGCTATGGAATTTAAACGAGAAGGATATGTACTTGGAGTTGGAGCAAATTTATTTAAAATTGCAGGGCCTGTTTTAGTTTATGGAATAGGATCTTCTATTTTGTTTGGACTTGTTTACTACATAGTACAAATTATATTTAAGTAAGGAGAAGAGATAATGAGAAATAAGCGAATAGGAAAAAGAACTATGAAAATGCAAAATAGCCCGACTATTATCTCTACTGCATCAATAGTGGGGCCAAAAGAAGGAAAGGGACCATTAAAAGACAAGTTTGATGTGATTTTGTCAGACGATTTATATGGTGAGAAAACATGGGAATTGGCAGAAAGTAAAATGATTCAAACTGCACTAGAAACGGCAGTTCAAAAGGTGGAAAAACAACTAGACGATATAGAATTCTTATTTGGCGGAGATTTAATCAATCAAATATTCCCGGCATCATTTGCAGCAAGGGCATTAGGCATTCCGTTTTGTGGAATATATGGTGCTTGTTCAACAATGGCACTTGGAATGTGTTTAAGTTCTATTGTGGTCGACGGCGGTTTTGCGGATTATGCTCTTAATGGAACATCAAGCCACTACTGCACAGCTGAAAGGCAATTTAGATTCCCATTAGAACTTGGAAACCAAAAGCCTATGACTGCACAATGGACAGTTACAGGTGCGGGAAGTGCGCTTATATCAAGTAGTGGAGAGGGTCCAAAGGTAAAATATATAACAATAGGAAAAGTTGTAGATAAAGGAATAGAAGACGGAAATAATATGGGAGCAGCTATGGCACCAGCAGCTGTAGATACTATATATTCTTATTTTGAAGATACAAAAGATGACCCAAAATCATTTGATTTAATTGCTACAGGCGATTTGGGTCAATTAGGTAAAAAAATTACAGCTGATTTATTGAGACAAAGAGGAATCGATATATTTGATGTTTATACAGATTGTGGATTAGAAATTTTTGATTTAGAACAACAAGATGTTCACTGTGGAGGAAGTGGATGTGGATGTTCAGCTACTGTATTTGCATCTTATATCTATCCTAAATTAGTAAATAAAGAATTTAAAAAAGTAATGTTAGTGTCGACTGGGGCATTATTATCGCCAACAAGTACTCTTCAAAAACAAACAATACCATGTATTGCACATGCAGTAGTAATTGAAAGCGAGTAAATTAATAGTTTAATAAAATTATAGGATGTGAAAATATGATAATAAATTATTTGAAAGTATTTCTTGTAGGAGGAACAATTTGTTTAATCGCACAGATTTTGATGGACTACTTTAAACTTCAAACTCCTTATGTAATGGTCACTTATGTAACAACAGGTGTAATACTTACTTTTTTAGGAATTTACGATAAAATAGTAGATTTTGGGGCAGCAGGAGCAACAGTTCCGATTATTGGATTTGGATATTCACTTGGAAATGGAGTTATAGAGGGAATTAAAAAAGATGGTTTTTTAGGAATATTAACTGGTGGAACAATAGCAACTGCAGGAGGAATTGCTGCAGCAATATTTTTTGGATATGTTATGGCAGTAATGTTTACGCCAAAGGCAAAACCTTGATTTTTATATTGAAAAAATGCCATGGATTTTGAAATCCATGGCATTTTATTTTAATTTATTTTTATATTACTCTTCCATTTGAATAGTTTCGTTTGCATTGTTGGCGTCACTAGGTTGCTGGTCAGGAGTTGTTTGCTCATCATTTCCTCCTGTATTATCATTACCAGTATTACCATTATCGCCACCAGTGTTACCATTATTACCTGTGTTTCCACCAGGAGTTTGATTATTATTGTTATTATTGTCGTTAGTGTTATCATCATTATTATTATCAGTATTGTCGTCAGGAGGATTATCTCCATCTCCAGCATTATCGTTAGTCGGTTCATCTTGAGTAGTTCCTGTATTACTTGGAGTAGGAACACTGTAAGAACTTGTTCTAGTTGGTGATGTACCTTTAACAAATGCTGCATTTGAACCATAAGATGATAGACCACCATCATTTAAGTTTATTTTATAGAAGTTTATTCCTGATGGTTTTTCAAAATCTACAACTTCTAGGTTTTCATGTATAGGTTTCATTACATTAGCCCATAATTTTGCAGTTGTTGAACTTGAACCTTCTACTGGTCTTAAATCAATTTTATTTCCATTAGAATCTTTACGTCCAACATCATCACCTATATATGTTGCACCAACATAGTATGGAGTATATCCAACAAACCATACACAATATTTATTATTAGTTGTACCAGTTTTACCAGCTACAGGCATTTTACCTATTGAAGCGTCAGAACCAGTACCTTCTGTAAGAACTGCTTTAAGCATATCTGTCATAACGTATGCTACTTCTTCATCTACAACTCTGTGTTCTTGTGGAGTTGATTTAACGATTAATTCACCATTATATGTGCTAACTGTAGTAAATACAGTAGGTTCTATATAAACACCACCATTTGCTAAAGCACCATAAGCTGCAGACATTTCAAGTGGAGAAATACCATAAGCCATACCTCCTAAAACTAGAGAAGGGAATGATCTATCTGTAGTGTTTGAACTATTTGTTTTACTGTCTACAACAGTTGTTATTCCAAAGTTTTTAAGATAATCCATCATTACATCTATACAATCTTGATAACTTTCTCCAAGATTTTCAGCAGTTTTTACAGCTACTGTATTTGAAGATTTTGCAAGACCTAGACGTAAACTCATATTTCCAACACCTGCAGTAGTTGTAGATGGATTCCATTTTCTATTTTCTTTAAATTTATATCCACCTCTTGCATCACTAAATACTGTGGATTGAGTCATTTCTAATGTATCAATTGCAGCAGTATAGATAGAAAGTGGTTTTATTGTTGAACCAGGTTGAACAGGACTTGTAGCTCTGTTTAAAGTTCTTTTACCTTTTACATTTCTACCACCTATTAATGACTTAATTTGACCGTTGTGATAGTCAATTATAACCATAGCAGACTGTGGCTGAGTTACACCATTAGCATCAGTTATAGTAGATGGGAAATTGCTACTATTATTATATTGTGCCTCAAGTTCAGCTTGCATACTAGAATCTATAGTAGTTTGTATTTGAAGACCACCGTTATAATATAGGTTATTAGCTTCTTCTTGTGTATAACCTTGATCTTTTAATGCATTTATAACTTCATCATATACATAATCTTCAACACTTGAAACAATTGTTTGTATATTTTTAGGAATTTCGATTTTAATATTGGCAGCATCTAAACATGCTTGATCATATTCACTTTGAGATATATAGCCGTATTGTTTCATTTTTCCAAGTACTGTTTTAGCTCTACCAACAGCATTTTCATTTAATACTGCCTTTCTTACAATCATAGTACCTTTCTTTAATTGGCTATATGTATCATAATCTGTTATTAATCCCCAAGAGTATAATTTATCTATCATATTTAACTCTACTTGAGTAGGGTCATCAAATCCATCATTTTCAGTATGTGAATAGAATAATAACTTATTTTCTAAATCTGATCTCTGTTCAGTACCGTCTAATTTAAGCTTTGTATAAGGTGAATATTTATATGGATTATTTGTAGCACCAACTAACATAGCTGCTTCAGGTAAAGTAAGCTTTTCTGCTGTTTTATTAAAGTATCCTTGTGCTGCTGCTTCAATTCCATAAAAACTATTACCTACATACATGTTATTTAGATAGGTAAGTAATATATCTTCTTTGCTTACTTTTTTACTCATTTCATAAGCATAGTAGATATCTTTTATTTTACGAGTTATAGTTTGTTCTTGAGATGTTAAAAGTAATTTTGAAACCTGCATAGGTATTGTACTACCACCTTGTCTGTTTCCAAGAATATTTTCTTTAACAGATCTAGCTAGACCTCTTAAATCGACACCATTATGTTGGTAAAATCTTGAGTCTTCTATTGCGACAAGGGCATTTTTAACAGTTTTGTTATTTAACTTCTTAAGCGGAATTTTCTTATGTCCTGTTTCAGCCTCTGCTAATTTACTTCCATCTGTATAAAGTAATACTGTTTTATTGTTAGTTTTCGAATCTAATAAAGATTTAGTTACGACTTCAGTATTTCTTAAAGATGAAAAGACTAATGCAGAACCAACAGCAACAACTGTTACTAGCATAAATAAAATAAGCATACCAGCAATTTTGGTTTTACTTCTTTTTCTATGTTTTTTAGGTTTTGATGAAACTTTTTTATAATTATCTTTAGATGTATTTTTATTTACATCAGTATTAGAAGAGGTAACTTTTCTTCTTCTAATTTTATTTTTATCATCATTATTATTTTTGCTCATTATATACCTCCTTACTTAATGCATAATTATAACATATTTTATTTCCTTTTTATAGTTAATTAAAATTTGTAAGAATATGTAAAGTTCTTTAAATTTAAATATCGGCAATAATCTATGTTATAATTATATCCTTTAAATACTAAGTTTAACAATAATAATTAGAGGAATGATATAGATTAAAAATAGTTGCAAACAAATATTTATTATATTTTTTACTGCTACAAAATAAATATGTATAGCGTGGACATGTTATGCATAATTGCATTATAAAAAATAATCCCTAAGCAATACTTAGAGATTATTTTTATTTAAGTTATTAGATTAAAGCATCCATTTTATATAGACACCATATCCTACTTTAGGATTATTTTCTAGAGCATGTGAAACTGCACCGATTATTTTCCCATTTTGTATAATTGGCGTTCCACTCATTCCTTGCACAATTCCTCCAGTATCTCTTAATAAATCTTCATCTACAATTTTTATTTTAAAAGTTTTTGGAGATGGAGAAGTTTGATTTTCAATTTTTAATATTTCAATATAGTATTTTACGCATTTATTTTGTTTGTTTTGTAGTATTATTTGGGCATTTCCCAATTCAACCTCGTCTAAAGAAGCTACTTTGTATTTTTCTTCATTTGAAAAATCAATATTTTTAGTTATTCCTTTTATACCGTATTGAGTATTGGTATTAAAATTACCGATTAAATAATTTTTATTAGCATTAATACATCCGACATTACCTCGATACGATTTCTGAATATCTAAATTAGTAGTTGTAGAAATTTCACCTGCTTTAATAGGTATTTGCTTTGCATTTCCTATATTAATAGAATGTCCAACAGCACCAAATTCATTAGTTTGGGGATTAATATAAGTTAAAGTAGCAAAACCTGATATCGCATTGTTGAAATTTACTTTTTTTAATGGTTCTTTATAACATATTAAATTTTTAATATCATTTCCTCTTTTAATCTTGATTTTTAATTGATTGCTATTAGAAGAATAAAAGACATCTGCTAAGTTATTAAAACTTTTTATAGAATTTCCTTCAACTTCTAAAATTAAATCACCACATTTTAGAGGACATCCTTTAATTTCATTGCGAACAATTAGATTTTCTAGTTCACCATCAACCTGAATTACTTTCCCAATCGGAATTAAATACGTATCATTATTTTTTTCTAAAGAATATGCATAATTTACATTATTCATGAAAAAATATAGTAAAAAGGTAAAACAAATAAAAAGGAGCTTATTAAATCTTAAATTAAATTTTTTATTAAAATTTGGCAATGTTATAAACACCTTCTTTCTTTGATTTGGTTGGTGCTTAATATTATATTTTGCAGAAGTGATTTTTTAATGCTTGGAAATGAGATTCAACAAATCCGTAGATTGCATAAATAAACAAAGAATAAATGGGACATGTTGAAATAAGTAAAACAAAAAAATAAAAAAGAAATAAAATTTAAGCGAACTTGATTTTATTTCTTTTTTATCTTTCTTTTTACTATTTTTTTTGAACGTCTTTTTAAATTGCTAGAATTAGAATATCCTCTACTTGAAGGTGTATTAGCAGGAATTGGAGGAACGAATGCATTTTCTGTCTCACCTTGTGCACATGAATTAAGATCACCGATTAATGCAAGTTGATCCGACAATGTAGCAAGAAACGTAGATAATATATCTATATCAGTATCTGATAATTCTTCAGCTAAAGCAATTGCCAAAGTAGATGATAATACAAAGTAATCAAATGCCGAAAAATAACACAACTTAGAATTTTGATTAGTTGAGTTAGCGTTTGTATTTTGATTATTATCATTATTGTTACTGTTATTGTTATTACTACTATCACAATTACAACTATTTTGCTCGTTATTTATATTATCATTTTGTGAAGTAGTATTAGAATTTGAGGTAGTAGAATTATTACAATCTCTATTTGATGAAGAACTTCTAGCACTGCGTTTACTTTGGCTGATGTGTTTTCTTTTTTTTCTCTTCAAGGGTTATCACCTCTATAAATTTGTATGTATATAAATATATATATGAAAAAATATAGTTTTAAATGAAAATTAAAATATAAATAGTAAAATAAGAAACTTTTAAAACACATAGGAAATAATAAAAAACATATTAACAAATTTTAAAATACATAGGAGGGCTTTTCTAAGTGAAGAAATACAAAATTTTAACCACTATTATAATGATAATCGGACTTATAATGATTTCTAGAGCAAGTGAAACTAAAAATTTAACAAAAGCAGTATCTAATTTAACATTTACGCCAAAACAAGAAGCTACTGTTAAAGAACAACATACAATATGTATCGACCCAGGTCACCAAGCAAAGGGAAACTCACAAACAGAACAAGTAGGGCCGAATTCGGGCTCATATAAAGCAAAAGTATCCTCAGGAACAGCTGGAATAGCGACTAAAAAACCAGAATACGAATTAAATTTAGAAGCATCTTTAAAACTAAAACATATATTAGAAAGTAGAGGATATAAAGTCTATATGACAAGAGAAAGTCATGATGTAGATATTAGTAATAAAGAAAGAGCTATATTTGCAAACGAAAAGAAAGTGGATATGGTAGTTAGAATTCATGCTGATGGTTCTGATAATACTGGAATAACAGGTGCATCTATTTTAATACCATCAAAAGACGGTCAATATACATCAGCTATATTTGAAGACAGTTCAAACTGTGCAAAATATGTAAATGAAAATATGCAAAATAACGGATTTAAAGTTAATGGAATATTTGAAAGAAGCGATTTAACAGGATTTAACTGGTCCCAAGTTCCAGTAGTTTTACTAGAAATGGGATTTATGAGCAATTACACCGAAGACCAAAATATGTCTAGTCCACAATATCAAGAAAAGATGATGACGTGTGTGGCAGATGGATTAGATAATTATTTCAAAAATAAAAAATAAGGTGATATTATGACACAAATATTGGGGGAAAGCAGGAATAACAGTATTTTGGAAAAAACATTAAATGTGATAGGGCCAATTAAAAATAAATTTTCAAAGCCAGATTGCAAAGTTCATATATTTTTACAGGAAAATGCAATAAATAGTTTGTGGTTTAATGGATACTATGAAGAATATGAAGTTTTTAATAGATATAGAAAAATAATAAACGAAGGGGTTGTATGGGCAGATCAAGATTTAAAGTGCTATGGTCATTTTTATAACGTATATACAAAAAAAGGGCTGCCAGGGACAAACGACAATGCCCTTACATTATCACAAGAATATTATAATTATGCTATAAATTATTTTTACGAAGGCGATATTTATAACTCAATGTTCTATCTGGGTGCAGTATGTCATTTGATTCAAGATATAACCGTTCCACAACACGCCACAGGAGATTTACTAAATAATCATATGCAATTCGAAAATTACGTTAAATTAAGATATTTAAAAATAAAGAGATTCAGAACTTACTCCGAGCCAATTTATTTTAATACTGTAGAAGAATATATAAAATTCAATTCTTACAATGCGATAAAAAATCAACATCTCCATAGATATATACAAAATGTAAATAACAGATTTTATTTAATAGCAGAAAAAGCATTGGAATTCTCACAAAGAACGACGGCAGGAATCCTAATTCTGTATTTTGAAAATACGTATATGCAAAATTAAAAAAATCAAATATAATAGTATAGATGTAAACAAATAAAATTTATAAGAGGTGGATAAATGCTAGTAGTAGAAAATGTTAGTCATGGTTTCGGAGCGAGAACAATACTAGAAAATGTATCTTTTAGACTTAAAAAGGGAGAACATATAGCCCTTGTAGGTGCTAATGGAGAGGGTAAATCTAGTTTCTTAAATATAATAACAAAAAAATTAATGCCAGATGCAGGTAATATAAAATGGTCATCAAGAGCAACAGTTGGTTATTTAGATCAGCATGCTGTTTTAGAAAAAGGAATGACAATAAGAGACGTATTAAGAGATGCATTCAAAAACATGTTCGAGTTAGAACAAGAAATGTTAAAAATGTATGACCTAATGGGTGAAGCAGACGAAGAACAAATGAATAAACTTCTTGAAGAAACTGCTGAAATACAAACTATATTAGAAAACAGTGGATTCTATACAATAGATGCAAAAATACAAGAGGTTGCTAATGGTTTAGGATTAGGGGAGATAGGTCTTGATAGAGACGTAACTGATTTAAGTGGAGGTCAAAGAACAAAAGTACTTCTTACTAAATTATTATTAGAAAGTCCAACAATATTAATTCTTGACGAGCCTACAAACCACTTAGATGAAGAGCATATAGTATGGCTTACAAGATATTTACAAGAATACGAAAATAGCTTCATTCTTGTATCACACGACACAGACTTTATAAACAATACATGTAACGTAATTTACCATATAGAAAATGCTGAGCTTACAAGATACAAAGGTAACTACGATGAATTTGTAAGACTTAGAGATATTAAGAAAAGACAAGAAGAAAGTGCTTACGAAAAACAATTAGAAGAAAGAAAGAAACTTGAAGATTTCGTAGCAAGAAACAAAGCCAGAGTTGCAACTAGAGGTATGGCAAACTCAAGACAAAAAATACTTGATAAGATGGAAATCTTAGAAAGACCAAAAGAAAAATTAAAACCAACATTTAATTTCAGAAATGCTAGAGCAGCAGCTAGAATAATATTCGAAACTAAAGATTTAGTATTAGGATATAATGAACCATTAACAAAACCATTAAACTTCCAATTAGAAAGAGGTCAAAAAATAGCTCTTAAAGGGATGAATGGTATAGGTAAATCAACACTTTTAAGAACTTTACTTGGAATGACAAAACCATTCGCTGGTGAAGTTGAACTAGGTGATTATTTAGAAGTTGGATATTTCGAACAAGAAAGTTCAATGGACAACTACAACACTGCTTTAGATGATGTATGGCAAGAGTACCCTGTATTAACTAACTACGAAGTTAGACAAGCACTTGCTAAATGTGGTCTTACTACTGAACATATAACAAGTCAAGTTAGAGTTTTAAGTGGGGGAGAAGCAGCTAAAGTTAGATTATGTAAATTAATGTTAAAAGACATAAACTTCTTAGTTCTTGACGAACCTACAAACCACTTAGATGTAGAAGCTAAAGATGAGCTTAAAAAAGCAATAAAAGAATTTAAAGGGACAGTTCTTTTAGTTTGCCATGAGCCAGAATTCTACAGCGATGTAGTTGATGATGTTTGGAATATAGAAGATTTCACTACAAAAATAGTTTAATAGTTTAAATTAGAGGGGGCTTCCAATTGAAAAAATTTTTAAATGCTATTTTGGCTATATGTTTAGCTCTATTTGTAATAGGTTCTTCAGTTATTATAACGATGAATATAAAAAGTATCTATTACAACAATATAGACAAGCTAAATATAGAGTCTATGAGCAACTTATCAAGGGAAGACATAATAGAAAATTACGATTATTTAATTGATTATAATTTAAGTTGGAAAGCAGATGAATTTGAATTGCCATCTCTACCTTCATCTCATAATGGGAAAATTCATTTTGAAGAAGTTAGAGATATATTTCAAAATGTAAAAATACTTACAATAATAACAGGAATTATTTCAATAATAGGTGGAATAATTCAAATTAGAAAAAAGGAATTCAAATTTTTAAGAAATTCGTCAATATTAATTATAGTAATGCCGGTTTTATTGGCTATTCCGATTGCAATAAACTTCAATGCGTGTTTTATAATGTTTCATAAAATAATGTTTAGCAATGATTACTGGATTTTTAATCCTGAAATAGATCCAGTCATAAATATACTACCAGAAACATTTTTCATGCATATGGGTGTAGCAATTTTAGCAATTATGTTGATTTGTAGTATTGTATTACAATTGATATATAGAAAATTAAAAACGATAAATTATGACAATTTAAAATAAAAAATAAAATTACAAAAATTATAATATTGAAAGAATGCTGAATAAATGGTATTATGGATATATTGAAATAAGACTGAAATAAAAATGAGACGAAAAAATAGGAGTTAGTCAATATAAATTGGCTTAACTCCTATTTTTTTATCTATTTTTCTGTATCTAATTTTGTTATTTCAATAATTTCTTTAAACTTCCCAATTACATAGTCGTAATTTTTTCTTTGATGAGGAAGTGTGCAATTTTTACAATCCTTAATACCTTTTTCCGTATATTTAAAATTTCCACCACATTTATCTTTTAGGGCATATAGTGGACAGTAACAGAACAAGCAATTGAAATTTTCCGGGTCATTTGTTTTATGGCATGGAAAAAACTCACATTCAGTATGACTAAAAAATTTGTAATTCAATTTAATTATACCTCCAAAAATTTAGAATAATAGATAATTTTATTATACTATTTATATTATACTTATAGTATAGGATTATAAAAAATTATTAGGAGAAGGCTTATGAGGGATTTTAGGGAAGTTTCTACAATAGAGTTGTTTTATGATACAACTAAAAAACTTGAAAAGAGTACAAAAACGTATTATGAAATTAAGGATAGGAATGTAAGAAAAGTATCAGAGGAATTGCACAAAAGAATAAGTAAAGAAATAGAAGATGATTTTCGTATCCCAAGCAGGGAGGAAATGGACGAAATCATTATTTCAGACCTGAAGATGGAAGCCGAAGATGGAAATGCCGAAGCCCAATATGATTTAGCTTGTTATTATATGCCTTCAGAAGAAAATGATACAGGGGATATTTCAAAATCATTTATATTGTATAAAAAAGCAGCACAAAATGGTATCAAGGAAGCGCAATACAATTTAGCTTGCTTTTATGTACATGGAATAGGCATCGATAAAGATGAAGATGAAGCATTTATCTGGATTGAAAAATCGGCAAATCAGGGATATACGAGAGCAAAATTTTGTTTAGCACTTTGTTACGAACATGGAATAGGGGTAGATAAGGATGAAAAAAAAGCGTATGAAATATTAAAATCACTTGAAAATGATAAAATCGATACTATTGTACAGTATTGTTTAGGAATATATTATGAAAAAGGAAAAGAAATAGAAAAAGATAAGAAGAAGGCATTTGAATTCTATAAAAATTGTGCAAATGCTGGTTATGATAAGGCACAGCTTAGAACGGCTATTTGTTATGAATATGGAATAGGTGTAAAACAGGATCATAAAAAAGCATTTAATCGATATAAAAAGGCAGTTGGAAATGGAAATAAAGATGCAAAATATCTTATGGGACGATGCTATGAATATGGAATAGGGACTAATGTTGATAGTAAAAAAGCATTTTCTATTTATAACGAATTATCACAAGTTGGCTACGAAGATGCAATGTATAGGTTGGCATATTTCTATGAGCATGGGATAGGAACAGATATAGATAAAGAAAAGGCTTTTAAACTATATAATAATTTAGCCCAAATGGGGTATGAAGATGCCATGTTTTATTTAACAGAGCATTATGAAGACAAAATGAAAAATAGCGATACAGAAGAATTTTATAATACGGAAGAAGTTGTTGCTGATTTAGATATAAATAATGAAGGTAGCGATGTTTTAGTATTAGAGGAGGTAAGTGATAATGAAGAAATTTATGCATATGAAGATTTTGAAGATGAATCATTACTTAGCAAGGATTTAGGAATAAATATATTTTTAGAACAAACAATATACAAACAAGTTAAAGATAATAACTTGGAGAGTGATTTGAAAAAACTAATAATAAAAATAGATAAATGCTTAACTTCAACAAATGGAGCCTTGAATTTTAAAAGTTTAGGGTTTAAGAAATACGAAGGTGTTGGGAATAACAAAATCTATGGTTTTGACTTTAATAATAAAGTAAATGACAGTGATAGAATAATAGCTTGTTTTGTAGATGATTATGCAAAGAAGAATGAATTTGACTTTGAAAGATATAATAATAGTCAAAACAAAGACAAGCAGGGCATTATATTATTTTCAATAACAAAGCATAATGACCAAGAAAGAGAAGCACAAAAAGTATCAAAAAGAATAAATAATAGTTTTTATGAACACAATCAATTCAAATATGTAAATGAAAAGAAAAGTAAAAACATAGAAATTATAAGTGTTGTAAATAAAAACACTCAAGAAAATAATATGACATTTAGATCTCTCGATTTTGACGATAAGCAAATCATATATCAAGAGGTATTGACAAAAGAACAGTCAGAACAAATACATACATTTATACAAAAATCAGAACCATTTATATTATCAGGAATAGCAGGAAGCGGAAAAACAATATCTACTGTTAAATTAATCCCAGATATGGTTGAAAAAATAAAAAATATGGGCTCAGATAGCAAAATTCTATATGTAACATTTTCAAACAACTTAAAACAATATGTAAAAGAAAAGGTAATAGAAAGCTATTATGAATTTAATGAGTATATAGATATTAAAACTTTTGAGGATATATGTACAGAGTTAAATTATAAATACAATAATAAAAAAATAGACAGATCTAGGATTATAACTCAAAATACATATAAGAAAAATTTCACTAAGTTTTTAAATTACTTACATCAAACATCTCGTGATGGAAATATTTTAAAATTTATTAAAAAGTATCAAAAAGAAAAAAATATTATCTACAGCGAGATATTTGGAATATTAAAAGGTTCTATGTATGTAGATTGGGATAGAGAAGAAAAAGACATAGTAAAATCAGAATATTACATAAATAATAGTAACAAAATAGTTGAGGATTATAAGATTTTTGCTGAAGAAGATAGAGAAATACTATATTCAATAACACAAAAATATAATCAATGGCTAGTTGAAAATGAATACTACGACATAAATGATATAGCATTCGAACTTCAAAGCTTGATAAAAGATAAAAACATAAATTATGAATATGTAGTAGTAGATGAGGTACAAGATTTTACAGAAGTACAAATCTATATGTTATTTTTATTGGCAAAGGAACAAGAGATTTATGGGAAAAACAAAACTAGAAAAATACTGTTAGCTGGGGACCCAAATCAGATAATAAATCCTACCTTCTTTAAAGTAGGAAGACTTAGAAAATTATTTTACTTACATGGATACAATTATGAGGATAAACGCCTTAATGAAAACTTCAGAAATTCTATTAATATAATGAAGATGAACAACATCGTAAATAAAATAATCAATGATAAACTTCCAGCAAGAAAAGAAGAAGACAGACAATATGAAATAACTAAAAATAATAAAACAGGAATTGTGGAGCAAGTTAAGGCAAGTGATGAAAATCTAAAAGTTATATTCACACAAATCAACGCATCTGCCAAAGTGGCACTTATAGTTTCTGATGATGAGAAGAAAGAATATTTAAAAGAAAAGTATGGATGCGAAAATGCCTTTACAATTTCAGAATTTAAAGGGAAAGAATTCGATAATATAATTGTCTACAATATACTATCTGATTATGCTGATATTTATGAAGAGGTTTATAAAAAGGAAAGTCTAAAAGAAGGTCATTATAGTTATTACTTTAATAGATTTTATGTTTCGATAACAAGAGCTAATTATAACTTAGTTCTTATAGAAGAAAAAGAAACAGAAATTCTAAAAGAGATTAAGGAAAAACTAGGCGACAATTTAAGATATATAGAAAATATAGACACATTTAAGGATTTAAACTTAGGGGAATTAATTGGAGACAGTTCGGAACTATTCAACATAGGTATGAAATTCTTCTATGATGAAGAATATGCACAAGCTAAGAACTACTTTACTCGAAGTGTTGAACCAAATTCGAATAATTTAGCAAAAATATGTGATTTATTTGAACAAGAAGGAAAATACGATGAAAAGGGAGATGAATTATTCCATATAGGAGAATACAAACTTGCACAAACTTATTATGAAAAAGCATATAACTTTGAAAAATACGCAATTATGTATTTATATATGAATAATTTATCTTATGAAAAACAATTAAGAGAGTTTTACAAATGTTTAGATAAACAAGGAATAAATTTCAGTGATTTATTCGATAATTACGGATATAGATTTGATAAATTACACAATATCTTAAAAAATAAAATAAAGAAAACAAATAAGTTGTCTTCAAATATTGGATTAAAAATAAAAAATGTAAATCAATTACTCGGGGATATAAATAAAAAGATGAATGGGAGATAGGTGAACGATATGGCGAATAAGGAACTTAATACAAAGGGGATAGTAGATTCAATAGATAATTTTAATAAAAATAGTGAGCAGATATGCGAAACTTTAAATTGTTTAGAGGGGAGTATAAATGAATTTAACAAATCGATTACAAGGTTACAGTCATTAAAAGATATTGATTTGACCAAGAAGAAGATAGATGAATTAAGTACATATAAGCAGAAGGTAAATCACATGATAAAGGAGTTACAGACAATAGAAGGCGATTTATCAAAAATGGATGAGGTTATTGAAACTGTTTCAAAATTTGGAGACGAAATACACTCTGTTATGAAAAATAGTAATACAATCAGTTTCAATACGATATCAAATAATGTAAGGGATTTAGATAAAAAGATAACTTCTTTTAATAAGAGAATTGATACATTTATTGAAAGAGAACTAATTAAAAAATTAGATGAACAATATGAAAATATAATGGAACGTGTAAACACAGCATTAGAAAAACAACAAAAAATGATAGATTCAATAGATGAAAAAGTAGAACAAATTGGAACAGTTCAACCAAATATGCAAATATCACCTGAAAAATTAAAAATGATGAAAGAATCATCAAGCAATGCAATGGAAGCGATTTTAGGTGGAAATCTAGAAGAGGTTATGTCAGACTTTATAGAAAATATAATAGATACATATAGAGACACAGATTCAGCAAAAGAATCAATATATAAAGGATTTAGCTCAAATGTATTAAAACTTTTATCAGATGAAGGTGAAATAGAAGCGAGCTATGTATTGGGAGAAAGATATTATAAAGAAGGCAAAATAGACGAAGCTGTTGTTGAGTATGAAAAACTACTTGATGACGAAGATGAAAGATGTGTAGATAAATTAATTAACATATATAAAGAAAAAGCAGCAGAAGGAAATCCGTTATATCTAGAAAAACTAGGATTCGAATTATATAGAGGTAGATTAATTGAAAAAGATGTAGATAAAGCAATCGAATTACTAGAAAAAGCAGAGCATAACGGAAGTGTTAATAGCAAAAAATATTTAGAACTTATAAAATTAAAATAATAAGTATCTAAAATTTATGGAGGGGGTGTGGTTAAATCACCTCCTTTTGTGTTTTAAATTATAATATCAAAAAAATACATAAAAAAATGATAGTTTAATGATATAATTATTAAGAATATTTATCTAAAACATGTTATTTGCAGTAAAAAATAGAAAATTACATATATAAAAGAATGAAATCCTTTATAAAAGTCAAAATATATAATAAGGTAAAACATAGGCAAATAAATGAATTGACAACGATTAATGTAAAGAGGTGATTTTGTGGAAGAACAATTACAAGAAAAGGCCGTTTTAGTGGGCTTAAATATAACAACTAATGTAAAGAAAATCGATGATATTGATATAAATGAATCTATGGCAGAACTTAAAGAGCTAGTAAAAGCAGCTGGAGCAGAAGTTTTAGCATCTGTAATTCAAAATAAACCAGCTAGAGATGCAGCTTATTTCATAGGAAAAGGAAAAGTTGAAGAAATAAGAGATTACTGCCACATGCTTGGTGCAACTATGATCGTATTTAATGACGAATTATCTGGAGCACATATGAGAAATATAGAAGATGTTACTGGACTAAAAGTAATAGACAGAACAGCTTTAATATTAGACATATTCGCACAAAGAGCATTAAGTAAAGAAGGTAAATTACAAGTTGAGCTTGCTCAATTAAAATACAGATTACCAAGACTTTACGGAATGGGTGGACAAATGAGTAGAACTGGGGCTGGTATAGGTACTAGAGGTCCTGGGGAACAAAAACTTGAAGTAGATAAAAGACATATATTAAACAGAGCAGCAGACATAAGAAAAGAACTTAGAGAAGTTAAACAAAATAGGGAAACTCAAAGGGTTCAACGTCTAAAATCAAATATACCAATAGTTGCATTAGTTGGATACACAAATGCAGGAAAATCTACTTTATTAAACGAATTAATAAAGACACACAAAGATTATGAAACAGAAAAAGAAGTTTTCGTAAAAGACATGCTTTTCGCAACTCTTGATGTAACTTTAAGAAAAGCAACATTACCAAACAAAAGAGACTTTTTAGTAGTAGATACAGTTGGTTTCGTAAGTAAGTTACCACATGACTTAGTAGAAGCATTCAAAGCAACATTAGAAGAAGTTAAATACGCAGACTTAATACTACATGTTATAGATGCGACAAACAGCAGTTTCGAACTTCAAAAACAAACTACTGAATCTGTATTAAAAGAATTAGGTGCAGATGATAAGAAAACTATAATAGTTTACAATAAAATAGATAGACTAGAATTAGACATTTATCCAAGAAATAGAGAAGACAGAATTTATATTTCTGCCAAAAAGGGTATAAATATGGATATCCTTTTAAAAATGATAGAAAATGCTTTAATGGAAGACACTTATCAAGTTAAATTATTACTTCCATATGACAAAGGAAATATATTCAGTAGAATTAAAGAAAAATATAATGTAGATTCTTTCGAATATGTAGAAAATGGGACACAACTTGAGGTAAGTTTAGACGAAGAAGACTATAATGTATATAAAGAATATATAATAGAGGAATAAAAATGGATATAAGCTGGAACAATATCGACAACTTAGAAGACTATTTTATTACATATCTTCTTTATACTGAATCAAAGACAGTGTCGCAAATTAGCAAAATTAGAAATATATCAGTTACAGAGGTAAATGATCATCTGATTAGAGCAAAATTAGATATAAAATCTGTAAATAAAGCAAAAGTAGAGTCTTCAAAAGACGTATTGGATAAATTTTTGGAATTGGGAAAAGATGCACGACTTGAATTTATAGATGAGTTAAGTCTTGATAAGGAAAAAGAACTAAATTTTAAAAGAGAATTATACAAAAGAATACTTAAAGAAAAAAATGCAGATGATTTAATTGTTTTAATTTGGGCAACTGGAGAGTTTAAGGATGATAGATTCTTAAAAATACTTCATCCTCTTACAAATCACAGACATTCAGATATAAGAAGGATAACTTATTCAGCTATAAGGAAAATATCTTCTCCAAAGAGCAAATTTGTTTTGGAAAAAGGATTATATGATTCAAATCCCCAAACTAGACAATACTGTGCTAAGGCTTTAGCAAAAGTGGGAGATGATAAGACTGTCGAGATTTTGCAAAGGCTTATAGAACACAAAAAACTCAATGAAAAAGAATATGTCATCAGGGCATATAACGAAGCAATTTTAGCTTTAAAATATTTAACGGCAGGGGGAGAGGCACTATGAAGACATATAAAACATTACACAGTTTTGGCTCAGATGAATATATCGTAGAGAAATCTACGTTTATAGGATATGCAAAACCTATAAAATCTGAAGAAGAAGCTGTGGAATTTATAAACGAAATAAAGAAAAAGCACAAAGACGCTACTCATAATGTCTGGGCGTATACTGTTGGTGAAACAATGAATATCCAACGTTATAGCGATGATGGAGAACCACAAGGAACAGCAGGAATTCCAACATTAGAAGTTATAAAAAAAGAAGACTTAAGAGATGTAGTAGTTGTTGTAACTAGATATTTTGGAGGCATCAAACTAGGGGCAGGCGGACTTGTTAGAGCATATACAAAAGGAGCCAAAGTAGGTATTGAAGCCGCACAAATTATAGAGAAGGTAAAATATAAAGAAGTAGGTATAACTATAGACTACAATCAAATAGGCAAAGTCCAAAATGAAATAATGAACATGGGCTACACTATAAAGGACACTTTATATACGGATAAAGTTCAAATTATAGTTTATTCAAGAGAAGAAGACGTACAATCGCTTAAATCAAAAATGACAGATATAACAAGTGGGACTGCAGAGTTAAGCGAAAGTGAAAGTTTTTATTTATCTGAGAAAGACGGTCAAATTATTCTTTAGATAGTATTTCTTTAATAAATAAATTTATTGAAGGGGGAAGTCATAATGAAAAGTGAAAAAAACAAAATAACAAAACAGATAGGGATCTCTTTAGCTATAATAGGAATTTTATTCTTAGCTATAGTAACTTTGAATTTATCAAAAAATGAAGAGATAATAATATTCTGCTTTATGTATGGCTTTATGGTTTTTATGGTATTTAATCTATTTAAAATATCAAAAGCTGGGGATGTAGATATTACTAATACCATAAATACTTTAAATAAATTACAAGAGGATTTAGAAAGAAAAACTTTCATACAAGATATGTTAAATCATGCTAATATGGAGTTTGAAATAAATGAAAAAATGGCTTATGTAAATAAAATTATCGAAAAATATGATGACTGTGCCGATGGGTATTACTATCGTGGCGATTTCTATATAAAATTCGAGAAATTTTATTCAGCTATAAAAGATTTTGAAAAAGTTATTCAATTAGACAAAAACTATAAAGAAGCATATAGAGGAAAAGGTGTTTGTTATAGTAGATTAGGTGACAATGATTTAGCAATAAAAAATTATGAAAAAGCATTACAAATAGATCCAAATTATGAAGTGGCTTATTATAATCTGGGGGTATCTTATAGTAACCTAAAAGAATATGATAAAGCTATGGAAAGTTATAGAAAAGCATTGGAATTAGACGAAAATGATGTCAGTGCTTATTATAACAGAGGTAGAATTTTAGCATATTTAGGAAGATACAAAGAAGCATTAAAAGACTTTACAAATGCTATAAATCTTGAAAAATACGATGAAAGATTATTATATGAAAGAGCGGGAATCTTCTATTTAATGAAAAGATATAAAGATGCTCTACTAGATTACAAAGCATTTGTAAACTTGGCTCCACATATGAAAGAAGGTTATTTGGGAATGGCTGATTGTTATTGCCAAATGAACCAAATGAACAATGCTATCGAATATTACAATAAATCTATAGAGATAGATCCAAATTATGAAGAAAGTTACTTTAATCGTTCAGTAGCTTACTTAAAACAAGATGATTTGCGAAAAGCTATAAAAGATTTAGACAAAGTTATTGGACTAAATCCTAAAAATGGAGAAGCATATTACAACAGAGCTCTTGCATATGGACGAATGGAAAATCACACAAAAGTAATTCGTGATTTCTCAAAAGCAATTAAAATGGGATATAAAGTAGGAAAATCTTACTGCAACAGAGGAAAAGAATATTCCCTAACAGGCAATTTTAAAAAGGCAAAGGACGACTACACTAGATCTATAGAACATGGTTATGATAGCTACATAGTTTATATGGGAAGAGGAGCAGCAAATTTAGATTTAGAGGAATATAACGAAGCGATACTTGATTTTAACAAGGCAATCGAATTAGATAATACTAAATTAGGAAACTATTATTATAGAGGACTTGCATATTACAATCTTAAACAATATAAAGAAGCGATAGATGATTTTTCTGTTGCGATAGAAGGTTGTCCGTCAGACATAAGAGCTTATGAAAAACGAGGCGACGCATATTGTCGAATAGGAGATTATGATAATGCAATAAAAGATTTCTTTATGATAAGTAGATTAGAACAAAAAAGTTAGAATATAAGAATAAGCCTAGACTATGAGACTTAGTAGTTTAGGCTTATTTTTTACCTTTATGCATATATCCTTTTTGTATTTCGAAAATACCGATTATTAATAAAAACACTCCAAAGAATTTTCTTAATATATCGGATGGCAAATATTCAGCTAATGTTGAGCCAAAAAATGCGCCGACTATACCGAATAAGACGATTGGAAGCACAAGGTCAAAATCTACATTTTTCTTTTTTATATGTATTGCAAGGGCTACTATCGTCATTGGGATTGAAGATAGTAGGTTTGTACTTTGGGCGATTTTGGGGTCTATACTTGCGAATAGTATTAATGCGGGGATTAGAATTGTTCCACCGCCCATTCCCATTCCGCCTATTATTCCGGCAAAAAAGCCTATTATTCCAATTAACATAATTCCTCCTAATTAATAAAAAATCATTCTGATTGCAGAAATTATCATTACGATTCCAAAAGAAATTCTTAAAAATTTTCCTGTTACTTTGCTCAGTAATTTTGCTCCAATTATCCCACCGATTATACTACCGATAGCGGCTTGTATAGTTAATTTAATGTCATAAGTTCCTCTTGATACGTATATTACAGAACTTGTTACTGTTAAAAATATTATTATTGCTAGAGCTGTTGCGTGGGATTTATGTTCTTCTACTTTTAGTATGTTGTTTAAAATAGGTACTAAAAGAGTCCCCCCGCCAGAGCCAAAAAGTCCATTTACAAAACCAGTAAAAGCCCCAATTATAGAATTTTTAATATTAAATGGATTTTTCATATCTTCACCTACCTTGTATTATTATTTGTGATTTTGATAAAACTATGTATATATGTGAAAATAATAAATTAATTTTGAAATAAATGTGGTATTATAAGTATAGATTTTTATATGAAAGGGGAAAATTAAATGGAAATAAATCAAAAAATAGATAAGACAGTAGATTGGCTTAGAGAAAAAGTTAAAGAAGCTGGATGCAAAGGATTAGTTGTCGGAGTTTCTGGGGGTATAGATTCAGCGGTAGTTTGCTACCTTATTAAAAAAGCATTTCCTGATAACTCAATAGGAGTAATTATGAGCATAAACAGCAATCCAAAAGACAGAGAAGATGCACTTAAAGTTATAAATGGATGTGGAATAGATTATATCGACTTAGATTTAACTAAACCACAAGAAATGATATTAAACTCTGTAACATCAGCACTTAAAGAAAAAGATTTATACAGTGAATCAGGATTTAGAGCAGCTGATTCTAACTTAAGAGCGAGAGTTAGAATGTGTTCTGTTTACACAGTTGCAAACAACTTAGGATACTTAGTTGTTGGAACAGACAACGCAGCAGAAATCCACACTGGATATTTCACAAAATACGGTGATGGTGGGGTTGATTTAGTTCCAATAGCAAACCTTACAAAAGCAGAAGTTTACGATTGGGCTAGGGCATTAGGTGTACACGAAGATGTAATAAACAGAGCGCCATCAGCAGGTTTATGGGAAGGCCAAACAGACGAAAACGAAATGGGAACAACATACAACATGATAGATAAGGTTGTATTAGGCAAAAGAGATGAAGTCCCTCAAAAGGACTTAGATATTATAGATAGATTACATAGAATCAGTGAACATAAAAGACACACTGCAGCAAAACCTCCAATATTCTAATTTACTAAATCGGAGTTTTATGCTAAAATTTACTGTGGCAATAGATTTTGACTAAATCTATAAATGAACGAAATTAAAGTTAAGGAGTGAAATTATGGGTCGTATAGGTAATATTATCAATAGAAAAGGTAAACAAGATGCTAAAAGAGCATCAGTATTCACTAAACATGCAAGAGCTATAACTGTTGCAGCTAAAGAAGGTGGAGCAGATCCAGAATACAATGCAGCTTTAAAAACTGCTATAGATAAAGCTAAAGCTGACAATATGCCAAATGACAACATCAAAAGAGCAATAGACAAAGGTGCTGGAGCTGGCGGTGGAGAAGATTACTTCTCAAACACTTACGAAGGATATGGACCAGGTGGTGTTGCTGTTATAGTTGAAACTTTAACTGATAACAAAAACAGAACTGCTGGTAACATAAGATATTACTTCGACAAAAACGGTGGTAACTTAGGAACTACTGGATGCGTTGGTTTCATGTTCGATAGAAAAGGACAAATATTAATAGCTGCTGAAAACGTAAGCGAAGAACAATTAATGGACGACGCTTTAGAAGCTGGAGCAGATGATATAATAACAGAAGAAGATGGATTCGAAGTTGTAACAGCTCCAGAAGATTTCAACGCAGTTAGAGATGCATTAGTTGAAAAAGGATATGAATTCGTATCTGCTGATATAAAATTAATACCACAAACTACTACAGTTTTAGACAACGAAGGTCAAGTAAAAGCTATGGAAAAATTAATAGACTTACTTGAAGATGATGACGACGTTCAAAATGTTTACCATAACTGGGAAATAACTGAATAGTTATTGGAAGTTAGGAATTTTGACGTTTTAGAATTTAAAATGTGAGAATATAACACCTCTGATTATGAGATATGGAGAAATCTGTATTGGGTAATTGGGGGTGTTTTTTGTTGTTCAATATAAAAAAAAGGATATTTAATAAAAAAATAGAATATTATAAGTTGAAAAACATCCTACTAAAGGAGAATGATTATGATAACTGTAAGAAAGTTGAAATTAACTATTGTTGGTGATGAAGAAACAAGAAATCAGCAATATAAACTTATACGTGATGAGCAATATCAACAGTATAGAGCTTTAAATTTATGTATGAGTTTACTAAGTACATACAATATATTAAATAACTGGAATAGTGGGGCAGAAAACAAATTAAACTCACAAATAGAAAAGTTAAATAAGAAGGTAGAAAAAAATAAAAATGATTTAAAGAAAGATAATTTAAAAGAGAATAGAATAAAAAAAATTAATGAATCAATACAAACACTAACTAAGGAAAAAGAAAAATTACAACAAGAATATTTAAGCTCATCAGAGTATAGAAGTGATATTGATAAAAAAGTAAAAGAAATGTATATAGATGATTTATATACAGTAGTTCAGAGTCAAGTCAATTTTAAGAGTAAAGACATGATGAGTTTAGTTACACAAAGGGCGAAAAAGGATTTTACTACTGCATTAAAAAATGGTATGGCTAAAGGTGAACGAAGTCTTACAAACTATAAAAGAGATTTTCCTCTTATGACAAGAGGAGAACGATGGTTAAAATTTGAGTATGATGAAGATAGTGATGATATATATATAAACTGGTTACATGGAATCAGGTTTAAAGTAGTATTAGGATATAAGAAAAATGAAAATTCTATAGAATTAAGACATACACTACATAAAGTTATAAATAAAGAATATAAAATATGTGATAGTTCAATGCAATTTGATAGAAATAATAACCTAATCTTAAATTTGACATTGGATATACCTCTAAACATCAAGAATGAACATATAGAAGGGAGAACTTTGGGGGTTGATTTAGGAATAAAATATCCAGCATACGTATGCTTGTCTGATGATACTTATAAAAGAAAGTCAATAGGATGTGCAGAAGACTTTATCAAATTTAGAGAGCAAATAAGAGCTAGAAGATATAGATTACAAAAACAGTTAAGTATGGTCAAAGGAGGAAAGGGTAGAAATAAAAAATTGCAAGCACTTGATAGAATTAAGGATAAAGAAAGAAATTTTGTTAAAACATATAATCATATGATTAGTAAAAATGTAGTAGAATTTGCAAAAAATCATAAATGTGAAAGTATTAATTTAGAAAAGCTTACTAAATATGGATTTCCAAATATGATATTATCAAAATGGTCATATTATGAACTTCAAAATATGATTGAGTATAAAGCAGAAAGGGAAGGCATTAGTGTAAAATATGTAGATCCTGCCTATACTTCACAAACATGTAGTAAATGTGGTCATGTGGACAAAGAAAATAGAACCAGCCAAGAAAAATTTAAGTGTATTGAATGTGGATTTGAATTAAATGCTGATCATAATGCTGCGATTAATATAGCTAGAAGTAATAATTATGTAAAATAAAATAAAAAAATATGTAGTCGATTCAGCGACTAAAGGTTGAGGATATAGGATTAATAGCTAGGATAACCTAAAGCTATCTATAATCACTCGATAAGGGTTAACTCTAGATGTTGTGTTACCGTCTAGACATACATATAGTTTATTTATATAAATTGCAGTGGGCGATATTTGCATATTAATATAGTGGAGAGCTTGGAATAACTAGTCTTGAAGTGTTTTATAAAGTCATATAAAAAACACTACTGGAGGTTCACTGCAAAATTAGTTGATATATGACACTCAAATCATTGAAATTACTATATATTTAGTTGGGGTTTTATATAAACTATGTGATATGTGAATAATTGCGATGCAAAGCTAGTTGCTTTCGATATACAGTGTTTTATATAAACTATGTGATATGTGAATAAGAAAAAATATTAGATGATCTAGATGATGACTTTAAGTTTTATATAAACTATGTGATATGTGAATGTAAACATTCCTATGCAATCTATCATTAGCACCAAACGTTTTATATAAACTATGTGATATGTGAATTATTCATAAAATTCACTTTTACATACTCTATTAATCGTTTTATATAAACTATGTGATATGTGAATTTAAAATATCTTTGTGAGTTTTTATATATTCATCTATGTTTTATATAAACTATGTGATATGTGAATGAATTAAATTATCCATTAAAGGCGAAAGAAATAAAAGGTTTTATATAAACTATGTGATATGTGAATTGATATAACCGCTTTGCATTTATTACGGTCGCTGTCGCGTTTTATATAAACTATGTGATATGTGAATTAGAAGGGCATATACAACTTAATTGTGATTTGATGAGTTTTATATAAACTATGTGATATGTGAATATAGAAAAGGCCAACTGGACCTATAAACATTTTTTTAGTTTTATATAAACTATGTGATATGTGAATAAAACGTTAGCCATATCACTTTGTGTCATATTATGAGTTTTATATAAACTATGTGATATGTGAATATATATGTGTTTGGTGTATCTGACATTTGCCCCGCTAGTTTTATATAAACTATGTGATATGTGAATTAGTTCTATGCTTTCCTTTTTTAAGTTTTTACTACTTGGTTTTATATAAACTATGTGATATGTGAATGATGCTATTCGAAATGCTATAGCAGAAGGTGCGACGCAAGTTTTATATAAACTATGTGATATGTGAATAATAGAATTATTATTATATAAAGGTATTGACAATACGTTTTATATAAACTATGTGATATGTGAATTTAACCCCTATTATGTTTGCATAATAGCCATCTTTCCAGTTTTATATAAACTATGTGATATGTGAATAAATAAGTCAATGAGAGCTGTTTACACCGATATAATTGTTTTATATAAACTATGTGATATGTGAATTACAAAGCCGGAAACACAACAGTCAATGGAATAACAGTTTTATATAAACTATGTGATATGTGAATTGCTTTAAGGCTTTCAAGCAAAAGGTCCTGTACTTCCCGTTTTATATAAACTATGTGATATGTGAATGGCTAATGTATTTTAGTACAAGCATTAAAATAAAAAGGTTTTATATAAACTATGTGATATGTGAATAAAACATCTATAAGATCTGTTTTTATATTTTCCCATGGTTTTATATAAACTATGTGATATGTGAATAATAATAGAACTTACACAAAGTATTAACGGGTTTAAAGTTTTATATAAACTATGTGATATGTGAATTTAGGAAGTAAAGTATTAGTAAAAGATACTGGAACAGAGTTTTATATAAACTATGTGATATGTGAATTTTAGAGCAATTAGTTAAATACTTTTCTACTGGAAGAGTTTTATATAAACTATGTGATATGTGAATCTATATGACTTAGTAATATTAGATAAAGAATCAAGTGTTTTATATAAACTATGTGATATGTGAATCTATATTAATAATATCGGAATACGAAAAAAAAATCAGTTTTATATAAACTATGTGATATGTGAATGTTAGAAGTCAGTTAAAAAATACAATACAAGGTAATGGTTTTATATAAACTATGTGATATGTGAATTTGGTGTATTGTAATGATTGTCAGAGTGCAATTAATGTTTTATATAAACTATGTGATATGTGAATGGAGTAAAAACAAAAGATATAGATGCTGAATTTATAAGTTTTATATAAACTATGTGATATGTGAATGAAGATATACAAACAAAAATAAATACATATAGAGAATGTTTTATATAAACTATGTGATATGTGAATCAATTAAAGTTATATACCCATTTATTGAACCACTCGTTTTATATAAACTATGTGATATGTGAATAGGAGTTTGATTGTACAATAGCAAATGTACATTACATGTTTTATATAAACTATGTGATATGTGAATTGAAAGAGAACTTTAAAAAGATGAAAGAATTAATATGTTTTATATAAACTATGTGATATGTGAATAATTTATATGCTTTCTTTTTAAGTAGATCATAATCATGTTTTATATAAACTATGTGATATGTGAATTCTAATGTTACTGATTTTGAATGTAGTATGTATTTTTGTTTTATATAAACTATGTGATATGTGAATGTCATGTTGATTGTCCCTGTCACTCTTACACACTATCGTTTTATATAAACTATGTGATATGTGAATCGCAATCTTTCATTTCAGCTTGTATTTCTTGTTCTATAGGTTTTATATAAACTATGTGATATGTGAATAAGGGAACTTCTTTAAAAATAACAGATATTAGCAGTGGTTTTATATAAACTATGTGATATGTGAATTTTTTACTTTTTTTCTTTTTAGTGTAAGTTATTTCTTGTTTTATATAAACTATGTGATATGTGAATGTTATTAAATATTGTCCTACTTCCTCTGCCATAACTGGTTTTATATAAACTATGTGATATGTGAATAGTAGAAACTTGTATCAGAGGAGATATAATGGTACAAGTTTTATATAAACTATGTGATATGTGAATAACTTATTTAACGGGTATAGATTGGCAACAAGCTACAGTTTTATATAAACTATGTGATATGTGAATTATTTTTATATAAATTTATATAATTTTATATACTAGAGTTTTATATAAACTATGTGATATGTGAATTCATAATTGTTATTATGTCAGGTGTAAATGTATCTTTGTTTTATATAAACTATGTGATATGTGAATGTTGTTTCAATACTTCCATCTGTATTAACTTTAAATTGTTTTATATAAACTATGTGATATGTGAATGGCGATATTACTTGTCATGCTGGTAAAAATACAGATGTTTTATATAAACTATGTGATATGTGAATCTTAAATCTATAAATTTATTTATATCCATGTTACTTGGTTTTATATAAACTATGTGATATGTGAATTTGAAGAAATAAGATCTTGCTGTAATAACAGTAGAGAGTTTTATATAAACTATGTGATATGTGAATAAAATAATTCAGGCAATAATTGCAGTATGGAGTGCGAGTTTTATATAAACTATGTGATATGTGAATCAGCAGTTGCATTAGCAGAAAAAATAAATGCCGATGGGGTTTTATATAAACTATGTGATATGTGAATTAATCTTAATTCTAATGGAAAACCTTCAGGAAATTCGGTTTTATATAAACTATGTGATATGTGAATACATTTAATGATATAATGCCACCAACGATTTATAAGTTTTATATAAACTATGTGATATGTGAATTTTTAGAAGATAAACCTTCTATAGTTTCTAAGTTCTGTTTTATATAAACTATGTGATATGTGAATAAAGAATATAATTTTTCTGATTCGTTATATCCATTACGTTTTATATAAACTATGTGATATGTGAATTCTAAAATGGTATATCCTCGTCATCTATTGCTTGGAAAGTTTTATATAAACTATGTGATATGTGAATGTCACTCTTAAAAGCAATTTTTTATTTAGAGTAGAGGGTTTTATATAAACTATGTGATATGTGAATATAAATAAATAATCTTTAATAGTATCTTTCATCAAGTGTTTTATATAAACTATGTGATATGTGAATATTTGTTTTTCCTCTGCTTTTAGATCTTCTATTCTTTGTTTTATATAAACTATGTGATATGTGAATATTTAACAAGTTCATTTTCAAATATTATTCCAGAAAGTTTTATATAAACTATGTGATATGTGAATTTCAATAAGCTTATCTAAGTCTTTATCTAGCTTATCGTTTTATATAAACTATGTGATATGTGAATTTTGATTATATGTATTTGATTGATGTTTTGGGGCAGCGTTTTATATAAACTATGTGATATGTGAATCTAAAGGGCAACTACCTAGTATATCATATATAGGGCAGGTTTTATATAAACTATGTGATATGTGAATCTTTATTATTAGAAGAACATCCAGTAACACTAATACAGTTTTATATAAACTATGTGATATGTGAATGGGGGTGGTTAAAATTCTACAAAATGAGTTAGGGGAGTTTTATATAAACTATGTGATATGTGAATTATCATGGGTACTTTCTCATATGATACAGACAGTCAGGTTTTATATAAACTATGTGATATGTGAATCTCAATTTTCTTAAGTATGTTTTACTCTATCTCTAAGGTTTTATATAAACTATGTGATATGTGAATTATCAAGCAGAGATAAAAATGTTTCACGTGTTACAAAGTTTTATATAAACTATGTGATATGTGAATTATTATTGGTCTAACTAATTCTTTTAAAGCTACATTAAGTTTTATATAAACTATGTGATATGTGAATTTGTCAAAGAATCCTCCCATGTCTAGTTCGTAAATCTGTTTTATATAAACTATGTGATATTAAAATTTTTTATTTATAATAACCAAGATAGGAGGAATATATATGAAAAAAATAAAACAAATTGTATCATTTATACTGATTTTTAGTATTACTTTCTCAACTATTTTCATGTTAGATACAAAAGATACATATGCAGCATCTATAAAATATGTTGATAATGCTAGAAGTGGAATAACTTATTCCTATGATTTAGACAAAGATGGTAAAAAGGAAAAAATACTTTGCTTAATAGGAAATGATGAATATGGTTATACACTAGATTTATACATAAATAATAAATTAAAAAAGACTTATTCAAATTTAGAAGCTATACCTTGCGTATCAATTTATGATATAAATAAAAAAGATAAATCATTAGATATTTATGTAGAATTGGTACACGAAAGTATGTACTGTGATTTTGAAATATTAAAATACAATAAAGGAACTATAAAATCGTATACTTTTGATGATAGAATAAGTAGTTTTGATAGCGATAAAGGAATAATGAAATTATCTCAAGTATATCCTGGAAGTATAGATAAATTTATTGATTGTATAGGGCCATATAGTGCTATAGTTCCTTATAAAGTAAATAAAACATCAATAAAAAGACAAGTTAAAAATACATATTCAACATCATCATATATAAGAAATAGAAAATACATAGCAAGTAAGAATTTAACAGCATATAAAACTACTAATGGAAAAACAAAAGCTTTTACCATTAAAAAAGGATATAAATTCAATATAGTAGCTTTATACAAAAAGGGAAGTAGTACATATATAAAAGTAAAAAATAGTTCTGGCAAATACGGATATGTTAAAACACAATCAACGATGATAGTGAAAAATCCTATTTACGCAAGTTAAAAACAAAGGGGCATAGGTCAATATAAGATCTATGCCTTTAAAGTACACATTTACGTATTCGAAATAAAATCCAAAGCAATATAAGACAACTTCAGCTTAATAATATAATTCAAATCCTCAAAATCAATGCAATACTCATCTCTAATCTTACTCAAGCGATATTTCAAAGTATTATAATGCACATGAAGTTCATCGGCAGTTTTTTTGATATTTCCGTTATTATCGACGAACAACTTCATCATTTCAAGATATTCCTCTGATGCAGAGTTTATAAATTCTTTAAAGTTCAAGTCGATAATATTATCCGTATTTTCATTTATCAAAAACTCATAAACCAAGTCTGTCAGCATAAAATCGGAGTAATAATTGATACGATTTTTATCTGCTGATATAGTAGAGTAATCGAGTGCTTTTAGTGTTTGCTTATATGCTATTTTTATATCGTGCAAGTTGAAGAATATATCACTAATTCCAACAGATAGATTGTATTTTTCACATATGTCTAAAAAATATTTAGAGTATATTTTAAACTTGTTAGGGTTATCATCTCTTGTGATATATAGTATGCATATCTGATTTTTATATATAAATACAAATTGGTTGAAAAATACGGATTTTATCAAGTCATAAAGTTCTTTTAATTTTTCTATTGTCATTTCTTCTTTTGAGCAATTAATATTTAGCAAAAAGAAGTTTGAATAGACTTCTAGATTTAATATTTCGCATGTCTTTTCAAGAAAGTGAGGTTGTGTGTTATCACATGATAATAAATAATAAAAAATCGAGTCTATCTGAGTATTTTCGCAATAAGTAAAACGAGGGTCGTTTATTATTGAAGGGGCTAGTATTTTGCCCAAAATGTTTAGTACACGCATGTCTTCTTTAGTAAATGGTTTATTTGCCTCCAAGACATAGATATACGCTACATTGAAATTATTTATTTTTATCGGACATGTAAGAACTCTATGGTCCATTACGTCCAAATAATCTATAATATGTGAATCACTTTCTGTTGATAGAGGTTGTACAAATTTAATATTGTAATAAATTTTCTCTAAATAATTTGGATCGGGATAGCCATATTTTATATAATCTTCCCAAATTGTATCATTTATATCAAAATCATCACCACTATGACAACAAAGGTAATTTGCAGAGTTAGTTATTATTATTGGATTTTGTAGATAGTGATGAATTGTTTTGATAATATCGTCTATATTTTGATTTTGTGATAATGCATCTATAATACTGTTGGAAGATGCGATTATATCAGCATTTACGTTTATGATATCTTGTAAATCTTCTAATAATTTATATAGACTTATTTTATCTTTTTCTAGTATTAAAATATTACAGTTTTTAAGTTGAAATAAATCGTATTTTATATTTATATCTACTATTATCAAGAAATTTATGATTTTATCACTCTTAAAATCTTTTGGGAAATTGGATAATTTACATATATAAAGACTGTAGGAGTTAAGGTTGTCAAAATCATCTTCTATATAATAGTAATTTGAAATATTTATATTTTTTCTGATAATAACTATTGGATTTTTTGACGATAGTTTTGTTGATATTTCATTAAATGTTGCTGACATATGAATTCCCCTTTCAGTTTAGTCCAAGATCTAATTTATATCCTTCTGAAATTTCTAATGCAACTATTGCAAGTCTTAGTTTTATTAATGAATCAGAGTTTTTTAAATCTATGAAGTATTTAGTTTTTAATTTTTCGATTCGATATTTTAATGTATTGTAGTGAATTCCAAGCTTTTCTGCTATTAAGTTTAGGTTTTCATTGTAATCTAGATAGTATTTAACTGTGGTTATTAAATTTGTATTATTATCAGCTAGAAGTTTTAAAATCGTTGAATCTAAGATATAATGAAGCTTTTTTTTCACTACAAAATCATACATTAAGTCGTGTAAAACAAAATCATCATAAAAGTTTATAAAAGGTTTTTCGCCATCTGTAAAATTAAGATGATTTGCAAAATTTATAGCAGATAGAGATTCAAAATAGGCATTTCTTATACCGGAGATACCGTCAAATAACTTGCTGACTCCGACTGATAATGTGTAGTTTTGTATAAATTCAATGAAAGTTGCGCGTTATACAGAAGATGAGCATATAAGATTTTTTGATGGAGAACTAATCTTTTATAAAGACGGTCAAGTTATAAAAATAGAAAAAGTTCGAGAAGATAAGATTGATGATGTATTAAAAGAATATTTTAATATAGTGATTGATAATTTTGTAAAAGTATTAGTATAACTATTACTAATGATTGAATATTTGACAAAGTCAACTAATTTGTATATAATCTAAATTGTTAAATATTGAGAGGTGGTAATGTGAAAAATGAATCATTTGCCGTTTATATATCAATAATAAGAAAGTACTTTGTATCATATTGTACTGAAAAAATTTCTAACTTTGGGGTAACTTATACTCAATTATTTGTTTTAATTTATATAGGCAAAAATAATGAGTGTTCTCCTAAAGAAATTGTAGAATATCTTAAAATAGATGCAGGACAATTAAACCGTATTTTAACAAAATTATTAGAGAAAGATTTAATCAATCAGAGAAAGAATAATAATGATAGACGATTTAATGTTTTGAGTTTAACCGAAAGTGGTAAAAATATAGTCCAAGAGAGCCAGAAACTCTTTTATTCATGGGATACACAAGTTTTATCTGATATTGATGAAAATAGCATACAAGAATTGATGAATTTAATGAAAAAGATTATTTTTAAATTAAATGAAATAGATGGAGGAAAACAAAATGAACAAATTAAAAGATTTTATGAACATATTGACAGGTAGCTTTAATAACTCTGAGCAGTTTGACAAAATGAAACTAGATAATATAGATTTTCCTTATGCTGAACATGTAAATACGATTTGTAATGACAAAATTATAAATTTACCAGAAGATTTTAAAGGAATTTTTATGGTTGAAGAAAGTTATTATACATCAAATGGAAATACACATGCTTCACCTCACTTATTTTTATTTACACAAGAAGAAAATGGGATTAAATTAACTTCTTATGAAGTGCCAAATGGATATGATAAAAATACATTTACTTATAAAGATTTAAAAGAAATAGATTATAATGAGTTAAGAGTATCAGAAAAATTTACCCCAGCATTATATATTGAAAAAGATGGAGTATGGGAAGGTGGCAGCACAAGCATGTTTTCACCTGTCTTGAAATTTACTTTGTTTGAACGATTTTCAGAAGAGTATTTAGAGGTTAGTGAAACTATGGAAGTTAGAGGTAAGAGAACTTTCGGATATGATGAACCAATTATTTATAAGAGGGTTATTTAGATAATAAATATTTAAAGATAGAATATTGATATTATAAGGCAGTTGATTTTATCGTCAACTGTCTTTTTATATAAAATAACACCATCAAGATTGTGTGTTCCAGTTTTAGATGTACAGAATATATAGATACATTTATGGGGGATTATGATTGAAATTTAGCCATTGCACAGCAATGTTAACTTGCATTGCTTGATGAAATTGGCAAGTTTTTATAATATAAAAGTATAAATTAAAAATTTAGGAGGCTCTATATGTTAAATGAAAATTTAAAACAACTTAGAAAAAGTAAGGGGCTATCTCAAGAGGAATTAGCAATAAGATTAAATGTAGTTCGTCAAACAATTTCGAAATGGGAAAAGGGGATATCAGTTCCAGATGCAGATATGCTAATAAAAATCGCTGATATTTTTGAAGTAAGTGTAAGCGAATTATTAGGTGCAAAAATAGGTGAAAAAAAAGAACAAGATGTAAATGAAGTTGCAGATCAATTGATGAGGATTAATGAACAATTGGCGATAAAAAATAGACGTTCACATCGAGTTTGGAAAACTGTTGGAATTGTACTTTTAATCTTTGTACTTTTTAATGTTGGGTTAGTAGTATTAAATTATGCTGCTTTTGAAAGTTATGAAAATAATTCGAGTGTACAAGTAGAAAATGTAGATGAATAATAAAAATGAGGTATGGAAAATAACTATACCTCATTTTTTTATGATATAAAAGTATAATTTAGTGCTACAATTAAAAAAAGTAAAAATTAGAAAGGGGATAGAATAGTGGAGCAAACATATGATTTGACACAGGGGAATATAAAAAGACAGTTGATATATCTTTCTATACCACTTTTGATAGGAAGTATATTTCAACAATTTTATAATACAATAGATAGCATAATTGTGGGGACTTATGTGGGTCATGATGCTTTTGCAGCAATTGGGATTTCGGGAACTGTTATGAATTTATTTATATTTATAATAATCGGATGTTGCACAGGAGTATCAATTATAACTGCACAATTATATGGTGAAAAAAATTACGATAAAATGAGAAATGAGATATTTTTATCTTCAATTTTAGGCATAGTTGTAACTATTATAATAAGTATTTTGGGAATTTTATTTATGCCTATTATATTAAATATTATCCAAACTCCAGTAGAATTAACAGGATATGTAACTCAGTATATGAATGTAATATTGGGAGGACTTATAACAACTTTTCTTTATAATTTTTTATCCTCAATTTTAAGATCAGTCGGAAATACAAGAATGTCACTAATATTTTTAGTAATTTCAATTTTTCTAAATGTAATACTAGATTTACTGTTAATAAAACAATTTTCAATGGGAATAATGGGAGCGGCTTTGGCAACTGTAATATCTCAAGCTGTTTCAGCATTATTGTGTTATTTTTATATAATTTACAAGATTCCATCTTTAAAAGTTAAAAAGATTGATATGAAGTATAATTCAGGTTTGATAAGATTGACTTGCCAATATTCGTTTGTATCGGCATTACATCAATCATCACTTTATATAGGAAAACTTCTTGTCCAAGGTGCAGTTAATTCACTCGGTGTTGATGCAATTTCTGCATATACAGCAACAGGTAGAATTGAGGACGTAATCTTAGCATTTGGAAATAGTGGCTCTGAGGCAACTTCAATATTTATTTCACAAAATACAGGAGCAAAAAATCAAAAGAGAGTATTAGAAGGATTTAAAGATGCATTAGTATTAATACAATTAGTTTGTATAGGATTGATTTTATTTATATTCTTCCGTTCAGATATTTTGCTTAATTTCTTTTCATTTGATGAGGGAAAGACTGTATTAAATTATGGAGTACAATATTTTAAAATTATATCATTTTTCTATATAATTAGTTTGGTTGGAAGTATATTTGTTGGATTTTATAGGGGAACAGGGCATGTAAATATACCGGTTATAGGAACTACATTACAAATAAGCATAAGAGTAATACTTTCTTATTTATTAGTCAAATTTATGGGGATTGGTGGAGTAGCTCTTGCTACAGGAATAGGATGGATAGGAATAGTTACATTCCAAATATCAGTATTTGTAATAAAGAAATATTATAAAACTGAAGAAGAGGGGGAGTAACTATAAAATAATAATATATCATAAAAAATATATGTAATATCCATTTTGAATTAAAATATGGAAAAAGGATTGATGCATAAAATACACCAATCCTTAAGAAAATTAAATGAAAAGTGAGTATATAAAAATATAAATTAAATAAATTTAAAATATATTTTTACACTATTTTTATTGGGTAAGTAAATTTATTTAGCGTGTTCAGCTAATTCTTCTTTGATAACTTCAGCCATTCTCTTAATACCTTCAACTATCTTGTCTTCAGGCATATTAGAATAATTTAATCTACAAGTATTATAAACACCGCCATTAGGGTAGAAAGATTCACCAGGAACGTAAGCTACATCTTTTTCTAAACATTTTTTAGCCATTTCTCCTGCATTGATTCCTTCTGGTAGTATAACCCATGTAAATAATCCTCCTTGAGGGTGTGTAAATTCAACAGAGTCTGGGAATTCTTCTTCCATAGCTTTCATCATAACATCTCTACGTTTTCTATAGCATGCTTTAATTTTTTCAACGTGTGCATCTAAATCAAACATATCCATAAATTTGTTAACTTCCATTTGAGATATTGTAGAAGCTTGAAGGTCAGCACCTTGTTTACAAATATTGAATTTATTTAATATTTCTGGAGCTGCACAAGTCCAACCAAGTCTGTATCCTGGGCAGAATATCTTAGAGAATGTTCCTAAGAAAATAACTAAGCCTTTAGTATCTAAAGATTTTAATGAAGGTAAGAATTCGCCGTCGAATCTTAATTCTCCATAAGGATTATCTTCAATTACAGGTATTTCATATTTATTTATTATTTCCATGAATTTCAATCTTCTTTCCATTGGCCAAGTTCTACCAGATGGATTTTGGAAATCAGGGATAACATATATCATTTTAACTCTATCAGTAGTAGCAAGAACTTTTTCTAATTCTTCCATGATCATACCGTCATTATCAGTAGGTATTTCTATAAATTTAGGTTGATAAGCTTTCATTGCATTTAAAGCACCCATATATGAAGGGCTTTCGCATAGTATAACGTCGCCTTCATCTATAAATACTTTACCAGCAAAATCTAAACCTTGTTGAGAACCACTAGTTATTAATATATCATCAGCTTTAACATTAGTTTTTAATTTAGTGTTCATTCTATCTGCTATTTTTTCTCTAAGTGGAGCATATCCTTCAGTAGTTGTATATTGAAGAGCAACTTGTCCTTGTTCTTCTAATACAGCAACAGAAACCTTTTTCATTTCTTCAACTGGAAATAGTTCCGGAGCAGGCATTCCACCGGCGAAAGATATAACTTCCGGTCTTTGAGTAAGTTTTAAAAGTTCACGAATAGCAGAACCTTCTAGATTATCTAATCTTTTTGCAAATTTTACAGCCATAAAAAGCACCCCCTATAATTTTTAAAACAACTTTATAATTTATGATTGATTTATTTTTTTGTAATTTGGAATAAATATTTTCTTACATAAAATAAAAACAATACATTTATTTATAATAATTATACATAATAATTACCAAGAATAGGAAATAAGTAATATTTATATAAAGGAATAAAAATTCCTTATGGAAGGGTACAAGTTATAAATTAATAAAAAATAAAATTAGCAATTTCAAGGGTTTGAAATGAATCCTAAATAAAAATTACTTATAAAATATAAAACTTACATAAAAAACTTTTTAAATAGTGTTTAATGATACTAAAAAGTAAAAACTTATTTTTATTAAGTTTTTTGAAGTGTTAATTTTATAAACTTAAATAATAAAAGCAAAAACAGGAAAACGTTTTTTGAATAAAATGTAATAAAAAATATTTATAACCACGGATAAATTTTACATATTAGCGCTTTGGGGATGACTGTATATATAATTTAAGTATAAGAATTGTTCTAGTTTTAATTTAAATTTAGTTAGTCGAATTAAAAGTACATATAATAAAATTTAATAAAAAATTTAAATAACTAAATTAAAAAAATATGTAAAAACCATAGAGCTAAAAAGCTTAACTAAATTAGTATCTAAAAGATAGGTGATAAAAATGATAAAAGATGATAAAAGAGTAAGGTTATTTATTGGACACTATGGAAGTGGAAAAAGTGAAGTATCAATAAATTACGTTACTAATTTAAGAAAAATAGTAGATGGCCCAGTAGCATTTGCAGATTTAGATATAGTAAATGTATATTTTAGAACTAGGGAAAAGAAAGATGAGCTTAGATCTATGGGCATAAATCCAATTGATAGTTCTATCGAAACAGATACATTAGATTTACCAGCAGTATCAGCACAAATAATGACTCCACTTCATGAAAACGATGTCAATTATGTGTTAGATGTTGGTGGAGACAATGTAGGGACAAGAGTAGTAGGTAGATTTGCAGAACATTTTGTAGAGGGTGAATACGATATGTTCTGTGTAGTAAATGCAAATAGGGAACAAACTCAAACTGCAGAAGAAGTAGTAAGGTTTATTGAATCTATGGAAGCAACTTCAAAACTAAAGGTTACAGGACTAATAAATAATACTCACTTTATAAGACAAACTACTGTAGAAGATGTTTTAAAAGGGCAAAAGTTAGCGAAAGAAGTTTCTAAGTTAACTAATATACCAATTAAATATGTATCATGTTTAAGAGAGCTAGTAGATTCATTACCAGATGATCTAGAAGGTGATATACTACCGATAGATTTATATATGAGAGAAGAATGGATGTAGTTATGAGTTTTTTATAGAAACACAATTATAGAAACACGATGTTAAGGGGGGCTTTAAAATGGCTAAAGGTAAAGTGACTTTTGATGTAGAACGCTGTAAGAGTTGTGGATTATGTGTTGAGGCATGTCCAAAGGAAATATTAGCAATAGATACAGATTATATTAATCAAAAAGGATATAATCCAGCAAAAGTTATTGATGAAGAAAAATGTGTTGGCTGTGCAAGTTGTGCACTTATGTGTCCGGATGTTGTTATAACTGTAGAAAGAGATTAATATATTTCAAATTAGGGGGGAATTAATAATGGCTAAAATACTTATGAAAGGTAATGAAGCATTTGGTAGAGCAGCTATAGAAGCTGGATGCCATTACTTCTTTGGATATCCAATAACTCCACAAAGTGAGTTACCAGAATATTTATCAAGAGAACTTCCAAAAGTAGGAGGAGCTTTTGTTCAAGCTGAATCAGAGGTAGCTGCTATAAATATGGTTTATGGTGCAGGCGGATCTGGTGTCAGAGTTATGACATCTTCATCATCTCCAGGGGTTGCATTAAAACAAGAAGGAATTACTTACTGTGCAGGTGCTGAAGTACCTTGCGTAGTTTTAAATGTAATGAGAGGTGGTCCAGGACTTGGAACTATACAACCTTCTCAATCAGATTATTATATGAGTACTAAAGGTGGAGGAAATGGTGACTATAGAACTCCAGTATTTGCTCCAGCAAGTGTACAAGAAGCTGTTGATATGATTATAGAAGCTTTTGATGTAGCTGACCAATACAGAACTCCTGTTATGGTAGTTGCAGATGGTATGATAGGTCAAATGATGGAACCTGTTGACTTTGAAAAAGAACGTAAACAAAGAAATTTACCAGCAAAAGACTGGGCTTCTTGTGGACATCAAAATAAAAGAAAACCTAATGTTATAAACTCTTTATACCTACAATCTGAAGAGTTAGAAAAACATAACATTAAATTAGAAAAGAAATATAAAGAAATAGAAGAAAATGAAGTTCAATATGAAATGTACAAAACTGAAGATGCTGATTTAGTATTTGTAGCATATGGAACAGTTTCAAGAATAGTTAAGACAACTATAGAATCAATGAGAAAAGAAGGATATAAAGTAGGTTTAATAAGACCTAAAACTTTATGGCCATACCCAAATGAAGCATTCAAAAAAATACCAAATGCTAAAAATTTATTAGTAGTAGAAATGAGTTTAGGTCAAATGATAGACGATGTTAAATTAGCATGCGAATGTAAATTACCAGTTCATTTCTATGGAAGAAGTGGTGGTATGATACCAGTTCCAAGTGATATAGCTCAAAAAGCTAAAGAAATAATGGGAGAAGTTGCTTTAGGAGGTGCTAAATAATGGCTGTAGTATTTAAGAAAACTAATGGTTTAACAGATGCTGTAACTCACTACTGTCCAGGATGTACTCATGGTATAATCCACAGATTAGTAGCTGAAGTATTAGATGAAATGGATTTACTTGGAGATGCTGTAGGAGTAGTTCCTGTAGGATGTTCAGTATTAGCATATAATTATTTTAACGTAGATACACATGAAGCTGCTCATGGTAGAGCTCCAGCTGTAGCTACTGGTATAAAAAGAACTCATCCAGATAAATTTGTATTTACTTATCAAGGTGATGGTGACTTATCTTCAATCGGTATGTGTGAAATAGTTCATGCAGCTGCTAGAGGAGAAAAAATAAGTACTATATTCGTTAATAACGGTATATATGGTATGACTGGTGGACAAATGGCACCAACTACATTAATAGGACAAAGAGCTACAACAGCTCAAGATGGTAGAGATCCAGAAAGAAATGGATTCCCTATAAGAGTTAGTGAAATGCTTGCAACTTTAACAGGTGCAGTATTTGTAGAAAGAGTAACAGTAGATACTCCTGCTAACGTAAGAAAAGCTAAAAAAGCTATAAGAAAAGCTTTTGAAGTTCAAAAAGCAGGTTTAGGATTTGGTATAGTTGAAGTTTTATCTACTTGTCCAACTAACTGGGGTCTAGCGCCAACTGATGCTCTACAATGGTTAAGAGATAATATGATGAAATACTATGAACCAGGTAATAAAAAAGATATTGATATAGAAGACGCAAAAGCAGTTAAGGAGGCGAAATAATATGGCAACAGCTAGAGTAATTTGTGCAGGATTTGGTGGTCAAGGTGTAATGTCTATGGGACAATTATTGACATATGCTGGAATGCTAGAAGAAAAAGAGGTTGCATGGTTACCTTCTTATGGTCCAGAAATGCGTGGTGGTACTGCAAACTGTGCTGTAACAGTATCTGATGAACCAGTTGGTTCTCCAGTTATAGCAAATGATGCAACTTGTGCAGTAATAATGAACTTACCTTCTATGAAATTCGTAGATGATGTAGTTCCAGGTGGACATATACTAGTTAATAGTTCATTAATAGATGTAAAAGTAGAAAGAGACGATGTAGAGGTTACTTACATACCAGCTAATGATTTAGCAGGTGAAATGGGAATGCCTAAGGTTGCAAATATGATAATGTTAGGTGCTTGCTTAAAAGTAACAAATGCAGTTGATATAGAATCAGTATTAAAAGCTTTCTTAAAGGTATTTGGAGAAAGAAAATCTAAATTTATACCTATAAATAGAGAAGCCTTACAAAAAGGCATGGATGCAGTCAGCTAAAAAAATTTCATATATTTAGACCAAAAAAAATTAATATGGCCCAAAGGGTTGCCTAACAGTGTTACAACTGTTGGGCAATTCTTTTTTTGAAAAATACTATTTTATATATATTATTTGTGATGTATAAATCAACAAAAACAGTTAGAAATATGATACAATTTAAATATAATTATAGATAAAGATATAATACATTTATAAACTGGCTTATATAAAGTATTTTCTTATAGATAAAAAAAACATATAAGAAGAATTAAATGAAAAGGTGATTATTTTGAAACTAGAACAAATAAGCTATATTTTAGAGATTGCAAAACAGGGATCTATTGGAAAGGCAGCAAAAAAACTATATATGAGTCAACCAAATTTAAGCATGTCTATAAGAATGTTAGAAGAAGAATTAGGATTTAAAATTTTTGACAGAAGTAATTCGGGTGTAGAATTGACAGCAAAAGGAATGGAGTTACTTCAATATGGTGAAGAAATTGAAAGAAATATGGACTTAATAAGAAACATGAATACCATAGCTAAGGATGAAAAAGTCAATTTCAGAATTTCTTCATATTATATATTTTTTATAAAACACATTATCTTGGAATTAAATAATAGACATAAAGACGAAATGCTAAATATAATAATAAATCAAGATACTTTTTCTAACGTTATTAGAGATGTAGAAACAGGTCTTTCAGATATAGCAGTAATAAAGCTAACTAGACCTGTAAGTTTTACAAACAAAAGAACATTAATGTCTAAAAATCTAGAATTTATCAAGGTTACAGATGGGTATGTCTGTTTACAAGTAAGAGATGGACATCCATTGTGTGATATTGATGAGGCTGTAGATCTCGATGATTTAAAAAAATACGTATTATTGACTAATGAATATGTAGACAGAAGTTATATATCTATGTGGATTGGAAATGAGCTTGACTATGATAATTTCAATCACTTCATAACAGTTCAAGACCATGAGATGTTATCTTATTTTTTACATAATACAGATGGCGTATATTTCTCATTAAGGGGGACACATATAAAGAAAAAGACAAAATTAGATGATGGAACAGTTTTAATACCATTGTCTAAAAAGATTATCTTAGACTGCGGATATATAAAGAGAAAAGATGAGGCCTTATCTCCTATAGCAGAAGAATTTGTAAATATATATAAAGAATTTGCTGATAATTATAATATAAGGGACTAATTTTAAAGTTTTTGAAAGAGCCAGAAAACGTTTTGAAGGCTCTATTTTTTTGTCTATATGCTATAAAAATTTCTTATATCTAAAGATAAAAAATACATATTATCTGTTCATATAAAAATAATTATATAATTAACTTAAGAAAATAATTTTTAATTCAAAACTAAAACAATTCAAGATATAACTTCAAATAGAAAATGATTTTAATTCGATTAAAATTTTAAACTAAGAACAATTTAAACTACAATATCACAATAAATTAATCTACATATAAACAATACCATAGGGCAAAAGGAGTGAACTTATGAAAATTCAAGATGTTATAAATTTGGCTAAAAAAAGAGGTCCAAAAACAGTATCTGTTGCATGTTGCCAAGATAAAGAAGTTTTATTAGCAGTAGAAAATGCAAGAAAAGAAGGAATAATAGAAGCAATTTTAGTAGGGGATATAGATAAAACAAAAGAGATAGCAGAAAAGTTAAATATAGATTTAAATAATTATGAATTAATAGATATAAAAGATTTAAGCGAGGCATCTTTAAAAGCAGTAGAACTTGTTTCTAGCAAAAAAGCGGATATAGTTATGAAAGGTTTAGTAGATACATCAATTGTTCTTAAAGCTGTTTTAAATAAGGAAATAGGTCTTAGAACAGGTAATGTATTAAGTCATACTGGCGTATTTGCGGTTGAAGGGTATAACAGATTATTCTTTATAACAGATGCGGCAATGAATATAGATCCAGATTTAAACACTAAAAAACAAATAATTGAAAATGCTGTAAGATTAGCGAGAGCATTAGATATAGAAGAACCAAAAGTAGCTGTTCTTTGTGCTAAGGAAAAGGTTAACCCCAAAATGCCAGATACAGTAGATGCAAAAGAATTAGAAGAAATGTATAAAAGGGGAGAAATTAAAAACTGTATAGTTGGCGGTCCATTTGCATTAGATAATGCTGTTAGTGAAGAAGCAGCCAAACATAAAGGAATTGACCATCCAGTAGCAGGAAAAGCAGATGTACTACTTGTTCCAGATATTGAAGCAGGAAATATATTCTATAAATCTATGACTTTCTTTGCAAAAGCGGAAAGTGCAGGATTAGTATTAGGTGCAAAAGCTCCTATCGTTTTAACTTCAAGAGCGGATAGTGATGTTACAAAATTAAATTCAATTGCATTAGGAGTACTAGCAGCATCAAAAAATGATTAATTATTAGTTAAATATAAACGTTATTTATAAAGAAAATAAAAAAATAGTATCTATAATAAAAACTTTAATTACGGAAAAAGTAAAATTATAGGGAATAGGGGGATTAATATGGAAAAATTATTTAAAGTTTTAGCTATAAATCCAGGTTCAACTTCTACAAAGATAGCTATTTATGAAAATGAAAAAGAAATTTTAGAAAAAACACTTAGACATTCTTCTGAAGAAATCGATAAGTTTGAAAAAATAGCAGATCAACTAGATTTTAGAAAAGATATAATTGAGAGTGTGCTAAAAGAAGCCGGAATAAATTTAAGTGATTTAGATGCAATCGTTGGTAGAGGTGGACTTTTAAAACCTATAAAAGGTGGAACATATGCAGTAAATGATGCTATGGTAAAAGACTTAACAATTGGTGTGTCTGGGGAACATGCTTCAAATCTTGGTGGTATAATAGCAAGACAAATGGGTGATGAATTAAAAATACCTTCATTTATAGTTGACCCAGTTGTTGTTGATGAAATGGAAGATGTAGCTAGATTATCAGGTGTGCCTGAAATGCCTAGAAAAAGTATTTTCCATGCTTTAAACCAAAAAGCTATAGGAAGAAGAGCTGCACAAGATATGGGTAAAAAATACGAAGATTGTAACTTCTTAATAGTACATATGGGTGGAGGAGTTACTGTTGGTGCTCATAAAAAAGGAAGAGTAATCGATAATACTAATGGATTAGATGGAGAAGGTCCATTCTCACCAGAAAGAAGTGGAGGACTTCCTGTTGGAGCATTATTTAAAGCTTGTTATGGAAATGACATGACAAAAGACCAAATTGCTAAGAGAATAAAAGGCCAAGGTGGAGTAGTTGCTTATCTTGGAACTAATGATATAAGAGATGTTGAAGCAAGAATAAATGATGGCGATGAAAAAGCAAAACTTGTTCATGAAGCTATGATTTATCAAATCTGCAAAGAAATCGGGGCATATGCAACTGTATTAAAAGGTGAGATAGATGCAATAATCTTAACAGGTGGAATAGCATATTCTGCAATGGTAAGAGAAATGATAGAAGACAGAGTTAAATTTATAGCAAAAGTTATAGCTTATCCTGGTGAAGATGAAATGAGTGCTTTAGCAGAAGGCGGGCTTCGTGTATTAAAAGGTGAAGAAGACGCTTTAGTTTATAATGCATAGGAAATTATATACATTTAAAATTCTGGATAAATATAATTTCCGTACATGTATTTCAAAAAAATCTACCTTGTGAAAGGCCTTTAGAATAAAGATTTTTTTATAATGCATAATATTTTACTAGTTTAGAAAATTTCATATAGAAATTTTTGAATATATACCTATGATATGGGACGGTTACAGTTTACGGCTGTAACCGTCTTTTTGTGATTTTAAATATATCCCAGCAAAATCCATGTATTAAAATACAGTTGGAAAAAAGATTTTTTTATAAAAATTATCGATTTGTGATAAAATAAAATATCGTGGTAGTATATATAAAATGTCTAATTAGACATTTATAAAATTACAAATGACATAGATTGGAGATATATTTATGAATAATTTATTAAATCATGGGATTGTTGAAGTAGCAACACTTATTCCAAATGAAGTTAAAATTGCCAATCCAAAATTTAACGTGGATGAAATGTTAAGACTTCTTGATAACGTTATAGAAGAAAATAAATTAGGTAAAAGACAAACTAGAGTAGTTGTATACCCAGAGCTTTGTGTAACTGGATATACATGTCATGATTTATTTAATCAACATACTTTAATAAAAAGAGCTTATGATGAAATGTTAAGATTCGCAAAACTTTCAAATAAAGAATATAGCCCACTTATTTTTATAGGTATGCCTATTAGAAAGGACAATCAATTATTTAACTGTGCTGTTGCAATACATAAAGGAGAAATAATAGGGGTAGTGCCGAAGACATTCATACCAAATTATTCTGAGTTTTATGAAGGAAGATATTTTGCAAGTTCAGTAAATAGAGTAGATGATCAAATTGTTATAGATGGAAAGACAGTACCATTTACACCAAACTTATTAATAGAAGATACTCTTACTGGTGCTGTGGTTTCTGCTGAGGTTTGTGAGGATGTTTGGGTACCAATCCCACCATCAAAACACCATTGTTTACACGGTGCTAATATAATAGTTAACTTATCAGCAAGTAACGAAACTATAGGTAAATCTAAATACAGAGAAGATTTAATAAAAATGCAATCTGCTACATCAAACTGCGGATATGTATATGCATCTGCTTCAAGAGGAGAAAGTACGACGGATACTGTATTCTCAGGTCATAGCTTAATTGCAGACTGTGGGGCTATAGTAGGTGAAAGTAAATTCTTAGAAGATATAGAAATTACTTATGGAGAAATTGATATAGAAAATTGTGAAAATGATAGAACAAAAACGACATCATTTATGACTAATGTATATAAACAAAAATATGAACGTGTTTGTATAGAAACTTTTGCTCCTGTTACAGATGAATTTATATCAAACAGAGAAATATCTATACTTCCATTCGTTCCACATAATATAGACGAACGTGCTACTGAAATATTAAAATTACAAGCAGCAGGCCTTGCGGGAAGATTAAAGAAAATAAACTGTGAAAGTGTAGTTATAGGTATTTCTGGTGGTCTTGATAGTACATTAGCATTAATTGTTGCAGTAGAGGCATTTAACATCAATGGATATGATAAAAAAGGAATACATGCTATAACAATGCCTTGTTATGGAACTACTGACAGAACACTTAACAATGCAAGACGTCTTATGGAAATATTAGAAGTAACTTCTTATGAAATAAATATAAAAGATGCTTGTGAGCAACATTACAAAGATATCGGATATGACAAATCTAAATTAGATGTAACATTTGAAAATGTACAAGCTAGAGAGAGAACTCAAATTCTTATGGATGTGTCAAATAAAATAGGAAGCTTAGTAGTTGGTACAGGAGATTTATCTGAACTTGCTTTAGGTTGGTGCACATATAATGGTGACCAAATGAGTATGTATGGAGTTAATGCATCTATACCAAAAACATTAGTAAGAGGAATCTTAGAGTCATATGCAGAGCATCATGAAGGATTAAAAGATGTATTACTAGATATTTGTGATACACCGGTAAGTCCAGAGTTATTACCACCAAATGAAGATGGTACAATAAAACAAAAAACAGAAGATAAAATAGGTTCATATGTAGTTCATGACTTCATACTTTACTACATGCTTAGACATGGATTTGGACCTAAGAAAATATTCGATTTATATGTAAATGCAAAAATTATGCACGAAAAGAATATTGGTGTTAAAGAACCAGTTGTAGATAAACAAGAATTGCTTAAAAATATGGATATATTCTACAACAGATTCTGGACACAACAATTCAAACGTTCTTGTATGCCTGATGGTGTAAAAGTAGGAAGTGTATCTTTATCACCTAGAGGAGACTGGCGTATGGCATCTGATGCTTGCCAAGGTATATGGTTAGATGAATTAAAAGACTTAAAAGAAAAGTACTGTAAATAAAGAATTTTAAAAAATATGGAAAAAATTTCAAATTAACTCTGTAATTTGCATAATATGGTGATACAATATTATAAAGAGGTTAGCATAGTAGAGGTTGTTATATAAGCTTTGAAATGGAAGATAATTATAATACTAAAGAAACAACTTTTATGAACCTAAATAACCTGCATATACATAAATTTATATGTTTTAGGGAATATATAATAAAAAATGGATGGTAAAAGGAAAGGGGTAGGATATATAATGTTATACACACCAAAATATATTTTAGCAGCAGAGTTAGACAAAAAAGTTTGTCAATGTTCTGAATGTAAAAAATTCAGAGTATTATACAATCATAGTGAAATGACTGAAAGCAAAGACGAAGATATATGTGATTCTACAAGTGATGTAATAGCAGTATGCTCAAAATGTGGTAGAATGTACAGATTTGACATGGGTTACAAAAAAAATGGCACTGATCAAAAACGTACAGTATCAAAAGTAAGAGAAATATCTGAGACTAACAGCCAAGTAAGAGAACATATAAAACGTAATTATGGTTCTTATGAAGCCTTATTTACTATAAGATCTGAAGATTTTGTTACAAAAATAGTTGATGAAAAAGAAGTAAAAGACGGAAAATATACAGAATACGTTTATATGGAAAAATAATTTTGATTTCGTATATGTAGATTTAGAATAAAATATAATAATTGAAAATAAAGGCTTTAAAGCCTTTATTTTTTGACTAATTTATAAAAGGCGGGGACAAAACTTATGGTTACTGTAAATAAATATTTATATGAAGATGATTTTGGACAAAAAATATGCTTATGTTCAGAAAAACAAGAGTATAAAGTATTATTCAGAGAAGTTAATGAAACAGAATTAAAAACAAATGATGTTGATTCTGTTACAAAAGCATCTATATACAAGATGGAAAAATTAGTTGTTATGTGTACTGAATGTAAAAAAATATATTTTGTTAGTATGTCTTTTGAAGGAAGCTTTAAATCACAATATGTGACTTTAGAAAGCGTAGAATTATTTGATGGGGAAGTATTAGAAGCTAGAAACTTAATCAATAGAATTTACTCAGAATATGAAGATGCAATAGTTGATATAGCTACAGATGATTATGTTATAAAAGTATTGTCAAAATCTGAAGATGATGAAAAAACAAATACTAGATATGTTTATTTAAATAGAGAAGATAGCATATTATATGCTGATTTACAAAGTGAATAAATTTTAAATTAAAAGGAGCTTGAAATTAAATTTCAAACTCCTTTTTACTTACATATTTACAGCTTTTTTGCCTTCTGAAGTTTTTTCTTCGTTTGATTTTATATCATCAACAGTAAATTGTTTACGTTTAGATGATAATTTTGAAGTATTATCTTCATCATCATGTAGATTTTTGAATGCTCTAGATAACATAAGTTTTATTCTGTTAATTTGGTTAACTTCACTAGCAGATGGATCGTAGTCTATTGGAATTATATTAGCTTTTGGATATCTAGCTTTTAATTCTTTTATAGGACCTTTACCAATTATGTGGTTTGGAAGACAACCAAATGGTTGCATACAAACTATATTTTCAACACCACTTTCGATTAATTCAATCATTTCACCAGGAAGGAGCCACCCCTCACCTGTTTGGTTACCAACAGAAACTAATGATTCGGTTTTCTTAGATAATTCTATTATTTTTTCTGGAGCATTAAATCTCTTACTGTTTTTAAGTTCTTTTACATAAGTTTTTTGATAGAAGCTTACTAAACCTATAAAGAATTTACACATAAATTTGCCTTTAGTTGTACCTTCTAATTTATGGTCTTTTTTATAGATTCCATTTACAGCAGAGTATAGGAAGAAGTTAGCCATTTCAGGCATTACAGCTTCTGCACCTTCTCTTTCAAGTACATCAACGATATTATTATTAGCAGTTGGGTGGAATTTAACTAATATTTCTCCAACAAGACCAACACGAGGTTTTTTGATGTCTAAAAGTTCTAGATTATCAAAATCTCTAATTATATTTTTAATATTTTTACTGAATGTAGATAGTTTGGCATTTTCAAGTGAGTCCATACAAATTTTAACCCATTTTTCGTATAATTCATTTGCACTTCCTTTAACTTTTTCGTAAGGTCTAGTTCTGTATAGAACTTTCATAAATAAATCACCGTAAACCACAGCCATAAATCCTCTATTTATAAGAGATAGAGATACATTTTCTTTAAGTCCATTATCTTCTATACCTTGGGCACTTAAAGATATAACTGGAACATCTTTAAATCCTGATTCATACATAGCTTTACGTAAGAAACCTATGTAGTTAGTCGCTCTACAACCACCACCAGTTTGAGTTATACCAACAGATACATTGTTTAAATCGTATTTACCTGATTTAAGAGCACTGATTAATTGGCCGATAACGATTATAGCAGGATAACAAGCATCGTTGTTTACATATCTAAGTCCTTCTTCGATTATTTCTCTGCTTGTATCTTGAAGAACTTCTACATTCCAACCACTTAAATTCACAGCTTTTTCGATGAATTGGAAGTGGATAGGAGACATTTGAGGAACAAGTAATTTACGTTTTGGATCAAATTTATCATTTTTAGTGTAATTTATTTTATGTTCCTTTATATTTTTAACACTTATGTGATTAGCTTCTCTTTCAGCCATTGCAGCTTTTAAAGAACGAAGTCTTATTTTGGCTGCACCTAAGTTGTTACCTTCATCTATTTTAATTACAGTATAGATTTTTGATTTTTCGGCTAATATTTCTTGTACTTGCTCAGTTGTTACAGCATCAAGACCACAACCGAATGAGTTAAGTTGAACAAGTTCGATATTGTCGTATTTCTTTACAAATTCAGCAGCTTTATAAAGTCTAGAGTGATATACCCATTGGTCAACGACTCTTAGAGGTCTTTGAACTTGAGCAAGATGACAAATACTATCTTCAGTAAGTACTGCCATATCAAGTGAGTTAATTAGCTCTGGCATACCATGGTTGATTTCTGGGTCAAGGTGATAAGGTCTACCAGCTAAAACTATACCTTTTAAGTTTTCTTTTTGTATTTTTTCAACAGCTTCTTCACCAGCACGTCTTATATCTGCTTTGAATGTAAATTCTTCTTCTTTTGCAGCATCAACAGCGTCTCTTATTTCAGATTTTGATATATTTAAATCTGCAAAGTAATAAGAGAATACTTGGCAAAGTCTGTCTTTTAAGTTTTCTTTATCATTTAAAGTCATAAATGGATTTATAAATTTAATGTTCTTTTTCTTTAAATCAGGAACATTGTTTTTAATTATTTCAGAGTAAGAAATAACAACAGGGCAGTTGTAGTGATTATCTGAAGTTTTATCTTCTCTGTATTCATGTGTTACAGCAGGGTAGAATATAGTTTTAACGCCCTTGTCTATTAGACTTTGGATATGTCCATGAACCATTTTACCTGGGTAACAAACTGTTTCAGAGGCTATACTAGTCATACCTCTTTCATAAAGTTTTTTAGAAGATCTTCCTGATAAAGTTACTTTAAATCCTAATTTAGTAAATAGAGTAAACCAGAAAGGATAATCTTCGTACATATTTAAAGCTCTTGGAAGACCAACTTCACCTCTTGGTGCATCTTCAAGTTTTAAAGGTTTATAATGTTTAAACAATCTATCGTATTTGTAAGCAAATAGGTTGATAGGTTTTTCTTTATTTGGGTCAGGTTTTTTTGCCCCATATAAAGCGGCTCCGTTTTCACATCTATTTCCTGATACAAATATTTCATGTTCTGAGAATTTATTTATAGTAAGTAGACATTTGTTTGAGCAACCTTTACATCTTTGAACAGTGCTATCTACTTTTATATTTTCAAGTTGTTCTAAGTTTAAAAATTCTGTTTTGTGACCTTCTGAATATCTTTCTTTACAAATTATAGCGGCACCGAATGCACCCATTATTCCTGAAATATCAGGTCTAGTTACATTTCTTCCAATTAATTTTTCAAAACTTCTTAAAACTAAGTCGTTGTAGAATGTACCACCTTGGACAACTATATTTTTACCTAGTTCATTTAAGTCTCTTATTTTTATAACTTTGAATAGGGCATTTTTTATAACAGAGTAAGAAAGTCCTGCTGATATATCTGCAACAGTTGCACCTTCTTTTTGAGCTTGTTTAACTCTAGAGTTCATAAATACTGTACATCTAGAACCTAAATCAACTGGATTTTGTGAGAATGTACCTTCTTTTGCAAAGTCTTCGATTGACATAGAAAGTGATTTTGCAAAAGTTTCAAGGAACGAACCACAACCAGAAGAACAAGCTTCATTAAGTATAATACTGTCGATTACACCATTTTTAATTTGTAGACATTTCATATCTTGACCGCCTATATCGAGTATAAAATCTACTTCTGGGTCGAAATATTTAGCTGCTTTGTAGTGAGCCATTGTTTCAATTTCGCCATAATCAATTTTTAATGCTTTTTTTAGTAATGCTTCGCCATATCCTGTAACACAAGAAGAAACAATATTTACGTCTTTTGGTAATTTATTATAAATATCTTTTACTATGTTTATAGATGTTTGAAGCGGACTACCTTCATTACTACTATAATATGTATAAACTAAATTGCAATTTTCATCTATTAATGCGGCTTTTGTAGTTGTAGAACCGGCATCAATTCCTAAGAAGCAATTACCTTTTATATCTTTTAAATCTTTTTTAGGAACTTGTGATTTGTTGTGTCTGTTTATGAATTCATCATGTTCTTGTTTATTTTTGAATAGTGGTTCTAAACCTTCTGCATTAGATAAGTTTACACCTTCGATTTTCTTTATTTTATTTATTAAATATGATAAGTTAACATCAGGTTCGTCTTTTGCTAGTATAGAGGCACCCATTGCGATATATAATTGAGCGTCTTGTGGGAATATTATGTTTTCATCACTTAAATTTAATACGTTTTTAAATGCTGTACGAAGTTCTGATAGGAAATATAAAGGTCCGCCTAAAAATGCTACATTACCTTCAATAGCTCTACCACAAGATAAAACACTGACTGTTTGAACAACAACAGCATTAAATATACTCATAGCTATGTCAGATTTTCTTGCACCATCATTTATAAGTGGTTGAATATCTGTTTTTGCAAAAACACCACATCTAGATGCAATAGGATAGATTACTTTATAATCTTTTGCCATTTCGTTAAGTCCAGCGGCATCTGTTTTTAATAAACTGGCCATTTGGTCTATAAACGCGCCAGTACCCCCAGCACATATACCGTTCATTCTTTGGTCTATACCACCACTTAAATAAGTGATTTTTGCGTCTTCACCACCAAGTTCTATTACAACATCAGTTTCTGGGTTGAAGGTTTCAATTGCTTTTGTAGATGAGATTACTTCTTGTACAAATTTTAAACCTAAATATTTAGAGATATCTATTCCCCCAGAACCAGTTACTACAGTAGAGATTCTAATATCTCCAAGTTTTTCATATACTTCTGTTAAGACTTCTTTAACAGCTTTTTTTACATCTGAAAAATGTCTTGTATATTTTTTGAATATAACTTTATCTTTATCTAAAACTACTATTTTAACTGTGGTAGAACCGACGTCTATACCTACATTAAATATTTTTTTCATAAAATTAAACCTCCTCAAATTGCCCCAAAGTAATTATAAACTAAAAGCATTAACGATTAATTCTTCTATATATTTTAGTTCTTTGTCATCATCGTAATTTCCATTAGGATTGAAAATATACTTTAACATGACATATCCACATATATTTGTAAGAATAGTTCTAATTATCAGTTCATTAGAAATATTTTTTATCATGTTTTCTGATTTGAAATAGTTTAATATAATATCGAAATTATCAAATACAGTGGACTTTAAACTTTCTACAATTTGTATTCTTAATTCTTCTCTGTAAAGTACTTCTGCTAATAATATATGAGCTACTTTATAATTTTCACTCATAAAACTAAATCGTTTATAGATAATATCGTGTATAAAAGATTTAAAATCTGGATAGATATCTTTTATTTCTTCAACATCAATATCTAATAGCATCTCAGGAATAATGTATTCAAATATAAATGGCATAATAGAAGAAAGTAATAAATTTTCTTTTGTGCCAAAGTGTTTGAAAATTGTACCTTCAGCAACCCCTGCAATTTTTGCTATTTCACTAGTTGACGTGTTAGAATATCCATTTTTAGCGAATAGGTCAATGCTAGTTTCTAATATTCTTTTACATTTAGTTGTCATTGTTTTATTTTCTAATATATCTTTCTTATACGAATCTAAAATAGAATATTGCATTTAAAATTTCTCCTAAAATATAAACTTTATATTAAATAAAATATAAAAGTTAAATATATTGATTATAAAATGAGTAAATACTCAGTATAAAAACAATAAAAATAGTGAGTGCTTACTCACAGATATAAAAGTATTATAGTTATTGATACCATTATTTGTCAATCGAAAGGTGGTGAATTTTTTGTTAAACCTTTGTTAAATTATATGTGCATATATACTATAATTCGATATAAAATTGGAATATTTATTTATGGATTTAATCTGAAATTTGAAAGTATTTAGATGTATATTGGAAATCAAAATTGTTATAATTTAAAAACAAAAAAGATAGACAAAAATGTCTATCTTCTATAAAAAAGTAAAATTAATTAAATTATTTGCATTTGAAGCTTGAACAATATGTTTCTGAATATAAATTAGCAGAATCTGCGCTAGATGTTACAGCTATATTGTTTAAGCTACATACATTACCAGCATTATAAGCACATGTTTTTACATTACATCCTATGTAGTCACAACTTCCATTTGTACAAGTATTACTTGTTAAATTACTATAAGTTGATTGATCTAAAAATGAAGAACAACAAGTATGATTACTTGTATGAGCTTTTTTTCCTGTTATAGATATTCTATTTGCATAACAAACTCCTGAATCGTTGTGAGAACAATTTAGTACATTACATCCTATTCTAGCCATTATTTTGGACCTCCTATTAAATAAATTTAATTAATAAAAGTATTTCCAAAATATAAAAGAATATGTATCCTTAGATAAATTATTCTGCTATTAAGTTAAATACATCCTTGTCTAGTAATGATTTTGCTATTAATGAACAAGCAGAAGGATAGTTTGAAATATTAGGCCATATACCGATTATCAATTTTTCATAATCATATAGCTTTAAACCTTCACCACATATAATTTTTTCTGAGAATTCATTTGTTTTTTCTCTAATTTCTAAGTATATATCTATATTTAAATCAAAAAAAACTGTGGCTTTATGACAAGGTTGTTTTAATATTAATAAATTTTGTCTAAACTCCAAATAATCGATTCTATCTACTAAAGTATAAGAATTATTTTCCAAAATAGAACACCTCGATTTCATAAAAATATTATTAATAATTATATTTTAGTAATTAAAAAAATATAACCAAAATATAAGTTTATTAATGTATAAATATTCAAAAAAATGGCTAAGATACTAATAAAAATCCTACATATTTACAAAGGAGGAGGACATAAGTAATGAAAAACATGGATAATTATCGCTGGATTATTCCGTCATTAATAGCATTAGGAGTAATATTATTAAGTGGAGGTATTTTCGTAGGAGTAAAAAGCTACGAAACACTTGAAGCAAACAGCACAAAAGTTGACAACACAACTCAAAAGAATCTTTCTAGTAAACAAAAATTCAAATTAGATGAATATTGCCAAATATGGCTTCAAGACGATAATGAAATACCTGTAATGTTAGGTAAAGTAAATGAGGACTTATTAAATAAAACTGAAGACGAAATAAAAACAGCATTAAAAGAAAAATATCCAGATAAAGAAGTATCAACAATGAATAAATATCAAATAATTCTAAAGACTTCTGAAGACGGTACGGATTTATCAAAAGCAAACAAATACACATTAGAAAATGAAGATGGATATATAAGTGTTTTCAAATATAATAAAGAAGGTAAAAAAGAATTAGTAGAAAAAACTTCTATACAAATAAAATCACTTCCAAAATCAGTACAAGAAGAATTAAAAGATGCAATTGTCTTAGATAATGAAGACGATGCTTATTCTAGACTTGAGGATTTTGGTAGTTAATAAATAAATTAAAAAATGTGTTCTTTTATATTAAAAGCAGATTTTGCTATTAGTATTTAAAGGACATGTTTTTTTATTTGTAGAAATATCTTATAAATTACATATTAAACTTGAAGTTTTGTAGTCTTTAAATCATTTCTTTGTAAGCTTATATGAATAAAGATTTCGTTATTTTTATTTTATTTGATATAATAGATTAGAACATAGGTTTGGATAAAATAAAAATAAATTCAGGAGGTTAGGTTTGGTTATTTTAGGAATAGACCCAGGGATAGCTATAGTTGGATACGGAATAATAGAATATAAAAATAATAAATTCAGAGTTATCGATTATGGAGCTGTGACGACTAATGCAAATACACCGACAGATCAAAGACTAGCGCTTGTTTATAAAGGGATAGATATTTTAATAAAAAAATACGATATAGATGAAGTTGCGATTGAAGAATTGTTTTTCAATAAAAATGTTAAAACAGCTATAACAGTTGCACAGGCTAGGGGCGTAATAATGTTAGCATGTACGCATAATGGTAAGCCTATTTATGAATATACACCACTGCAAGTTAAACAAGGGGTAGTCGGATATGGAAGGGCGCAAAAGATGCAAGTGCAGCAGATGGTGACATCTCTTTTAAAATTAAAAGAAATACCAAAACCAGATGATACTGCCGATGCGCTTGCGATTGCGGTATGTCATGCACATGCTAATAGATTAGAAAAGACTTTAAAAAACTTTAAATAATTTTACAAGGAGAAGGTATGTATAGCTATATAAAAGGAACTGTAGAAGAAATCTATTTAGATAGAATAGTTTTAGAGAATAACGGAATAGGATACGAAATAAATGTATCTAGTTTTACAGCACAAAGCGTTCAAAAAGGAAAAGACGCAAAAATTTTTACTAAATTAATAGTAAGAGAAGATGATATGAGTTTGTGTGGATTTGCAAGTAGAAAAGAGTTAGAGATGTTTAAGTTATTAACATCAGTTTCTAAAATAGGTCCAAAAGTTGGGCTTGGGATACTATCTTGTGCAACACCACCACAACTTAGTGCATATATACTTAGTGAAGATATTGCAAAATTATCAAAATGCCCAGGTGTTGGGAAAAAAACAGCGGAGAGAATAATTTTAGAATTAAAAGACAAAGTAGATAAAGAAAGTGCTGAATTTGAAGCAACTTTATTCAACCAAGCGCCAACGGGATTAGAATTAGATGAGGCAGTAGAGGCTTTATTAGCTTTAGGATATTCTAATGTAGAATCTAAAGAGGCTGTTCAAAAATTCAAAAAAGATGGATTAAAAACAGAAGATTTAATTAAAAAAGCACTTACTTATTTAATGACTAAATAAGTGGATAGAAATTTAAGAATAGATAAAAGATGTTTTATCTAAAAAAATGAAATTAATGAAATAGAGAAAATTATTAAAAATAAAGGAAGGAGATGAGAAAATGTTTGATTTAGATGATGAAAATAGACTAATAAGTTCGAGCATGAAAGTTGAAGATAACGACACAGAAGTAAGTTTAAGACCTAAAAATTTATCAGATTATTTAGGACAAGAGAAAGTAAAAGAACAATTAGAAATATTTATAGAAGCGGCAAAGTCTAGAAATGAACCACTAGATCACGTATTATTATACGGACCTCCAGGTTTAGGAAAGACGACTTTGGCAAGTATAATAGCAAATGAAATGGGTGTAAATCTAAGAATTACATCTGGACCTGCTATAGAAAGAGCGGGAGATTTAGCAGCTCTTTTGACTAATTTAGAGGAAAATGATGTATTATTTATCGATGAAATACACAGAATAAATAGAAGTGTAGAGGAAGTTTTATATCCTGCTATGGAGGATTATTGTATAGATATAATAATTGGAAAAGGGCCATCAGCAAGAAGTATAAGACTTGATTTACCCAAATTTACATTAATCGGTGCGACAACAAAGGCTGGTATGTTGACAAATCCATTAAGAGATAGATTTGGTGTTATATGTAAGTTAGATTACTATACAGTAGACGAACTTGCTCAAATTTCAATGAGATCAGCAAATCTTTTAGATGCTGATATAAATTTAAATGGGGCAACAGAAATTGCCAGACGTTCAAGAGGAACACCAAGAATAGCCAATAGGCTTCTGAAAAGAGTTCGTGATTATGCTCAAGTTAAAGCAGATGGAAATATAACTGATGAAGTTGCAAGTAATGCATTAGAATTACTTGGAGTTGATAGTTTAGGACTTGACGATGTCGATGAAAAACTACTTTTAACAATAATCCATAAATTTGGTGGTGGACCAGTAGGATTAGACACTTTGGCGGCATCTATAGGAGAAGATAGAAATACAATAGAAGATGTTTATGAACCATATTTACTTCAATTAGGCTTTATAAACAGAGGGCCTAGGGGTCGTATTGCTATGCCTAAGGCGTATGAACATTTAAATATAGAGTACCCCAAAAAATAAGATTTTATAAAAGTCTACCCAAATAAATAAATATTTGATATCATTGTATTTGATGTTTTGACAAATATTTATTTAGAAAGGAAGTTATACAATTGAAAACAAGTGATTTCAACTTTGATTTACCAGAAGAATTAATTGCTCAAGTTCCAATAAAAGATAGAACAAGTTCTAAACTTATGGTTCTTGATAAAGAAACTGGTGAAATCGAACATAGAATATTTAGAGATATAATAGATTATTTAAATCCGGGAGATTGTCTAGTTTTAAATGACACTAGAGTAATTCCTGCTAGACTTATAGGCTCAAAAGTAGAAACTGGTGGAAAGATAGAATTTTTACTTTTAAAAAGAACTGAAGATGATACTTGGGAAACACTAGTTAAACCGGGTAAAAGAGCAAAAATAGGTGCTAGATTCTCATTTGGAGACGGAAAATTAATTGCTGAAGTGGTTGGTATGGGTGAAGATGGTGCTAGAATAGTTAAGTTTGAATACAATGGAATATTTGAAGAAATTTTAGACGAATTAGGAAACATGCCATTACCACCATATATAACAGAAAAACTAGATGAAAGAGAAAGATATCAAACAGTTTATTCTAAACACAATGGTTCTGCAGCTGCACCAACAGCAGGTCTTCATTTTACAGAAGAATTATTAGCTAAAATAAAAGAAAAAGGTGTAGACTTAGCATTTGTAACACTTCATGTTGGTCTTGGAACTTTCAGACCAGTAAAAGTAGATGATGTAGATAATCACCAAATGCATTCAGAATTTTATATGGTTACACAAGAAGCAGCAGATAAAATTAATAAAGCAAAAGCAAATGGAAATAGAGTAATAAGCGTTGGAACAACAAGTACTAGAACAATAGAATCAGTAGCAGACGAAAATGGAATAGTGAAAGCTACATCAGGGTGGACTAATATATTTATATACCCAGGGTACAAATGGAAAGTTATAGATAACTTAATTACAAACTTCCATTTACCAGAATCAACACTTATAATGTTAGTTAGTTCTTTAGCAGGGAAAGAGCATGTATTAAATGCTTATAATGAAGCTGTTAAAGAGAGATACAGATTCTTTAGTTTTGGAGATGCAATGTTTATTAAATAATAAAATTAGACCTAATTGGGGGCCGTGAAATGAAAAGAAATACAAAACAAACTTTTATAAAAATAGCGCATTTATGTGAAATTTTATTATCAATCGTTATACTTTTGGTAATACTTTTGGGTATATTCGATATTTTAAGAGAAGTTTATGGAGCTTATATCATTGATTTTGCTAACCCTGTAAACTATGAGCAGCTAAATAATTTCTTGGCACAAATACTATTACTTGTAATAGCCGTAGAATTAGTAATTATGCTTTGTTTGCATCGACCAGAAACTTTATTAGAAGTTTTACTTTATGCAATAGCTAGAAAATTACTTTTAATACCAAAATCATCAAGTGCAGGAGAATTATTGCTAGGTGTATTAGCTATAGCAGCAATATTCTTTATTAAAAAATATTTAATACCAACAAATAATAAAAATAATGATAATAATGAACAAAAAAATAGCATAAAAAGTATAATTGCATCTTATCTAAAAGATGATGACGATAATGTAAGTATGTTTTAAAAACATAAATATGAAAATATAAATTATATAGAGATAAATATATTTGAAATTTTAAGGAGAAACAAAATGAGTGCAATAAGATATGAACTTATCAAGACTTGTAAACAAAGTGGTGCAAGGCTTGGAATATTACACACACCACATGGAAGTATAGAAACACCTATATTTATGCCAGTTGGTACACAAGCAACAGTAAAAGCTATGACACCAGAGGAACTAAAAGAAATAGGATCACAAATAATCCTAAGTAATACTTACCACTTATACATGAGACCAGGTCATGAACTAGTAAAAGAAGCTGGTGGACTTCATAAATTTATGAATTGGGACAAACCAATATTAACAGATAGTGGTGGATTCCAAGTATTCTCACTAGGACCACTTAGAAAAATAACTGAAGAAGGTGTTACATTTAAATCACACTTAGATGGTTCAAGACACTTCATAAGTCCAGAAAAGGCTATGGAAATTCAAAATGCATTAGGTTCAGATATAATGATGGCATTTGATGAATGTGCTCCATATCCAGCAGACAGAGAATACGTTAAAAACTCTTTAGAAAGAACTACAAGATGGCTGCAAAGATGTAAAGATGCTCACAAAAATACAGAAAACCAAGCATTATTCGGTATAATCCAAGGTGGTATGTACAAAGACCTAAGAGAGCAATCAGCAAAAGAAATAACTGCAATAGACTTACCAGGATACGCAATAGGTGGACTTAGTGTTGGAGAACCTAAACCACTTATGTATGAAGTATTAGAATACACTACACCACTTATGCCAGTTGATAAACCAAGATACCTAATGGGTGTTGGTTCACCTGACGACTTAATCGAAGGTGTAATAAGAGGGGTTGACATGTTCGACTGTGTACTTCCAACTCGTATAGCTAGAAATGGTACTGCTATGACTAGCCAAGGTAAAGTAGTAGTTAGAAATGCAGCTTATGCTAAAGACTTTACTCCACTTGATCCAGAGTGTGATTGCTACTGCTGTAAAAACTACACAAAAGCATATATAAGACACTTAGTTAAAGCTAACGAAATATTAGCTGCTAGACTTATAACAACACACAACTTAAGATTCTTACTTAAATTAATGGAACAAGTTAGACAAGCAATAAGAGAAGACAGACTATTAGACTTTAGAGAAGAATTTTTCACTAAATATGGGTATGAATTATAAGATATTTAATATATAATGTTTAATAATGAATATGTAATTAATTAAAAGTTAAAGGAGAAAAATAAAATGAATCAATCATTAATATGGTCAATTGCTTATATAGTAGCTTTATTTGCAATATTCTACTTCTTATTTATAAGACCACAAAAGAAAAAAGATAAAGAATTAAAAGAAATGAGAGACTCTCTTGCTGTTGGAGATACTGTAGTAACTATAGGTGGTATAGTTGCTAACGTAGCAAAAATAGAAGAAGAAACAATAGTTATAGAATTTGGACCAAGCAGAACTAAAATGCCAATACAAAAATGGGCTATAGGTAGCGTTCAATCAAAAAAAGAAATTAAATAATAATTAGGAATTTAAAACCTTCCTCTTAAATATATTTATTTAAGAAGGGAGGTTTTTTTATGAGTAAAGCCATAAGTATTTTTAAAGGTTTGGGATATGCATATATTTTCACTTTAATAGTAATATTAATTTATAATGCATTATTAACATTTACTAAAATATCACCAGATAATATGGGGATGATAGTGTCAATTATAACTACTTTTGGGGCTGCATTTGGTGGATTTTATGCTTGTAAACAAATAAAAGAAAAAGGATTGATATACGGATTATTAGAGGGACTATTGTATATAATCTTTTTAATTGTATTAGTATTTTTAGCAAAAGAAAATTTTTCTTTTCAAATAAGTATGCTATATAGTGTAATATTAACAACTTTAGCTGGAGGTATAGGCGGAATTATTGGGGTAAATTTCTAAAATAATTTTAAAAATATGGAATTTGTGTTATAATTACTCAAGTATAAAATTATACATAGAAATTAAAAATCAGGAGGATATTTGACATGGCTAAAAAACATATAAAAACTTTATCTCAAGCTACTTTAAAAGAAAGTGCTGCTAAAGGTGGATGTGGAGAATGTCAAACTTCTTGTCAATCAGCTTGCAAGACTTCTTGTACAGTTGCTAATCAAGAATGTGAAAGATAGTCCACAATGAAAAAGGGGAATTGATAGGTGATGTGAGTTACCATTCAATTCCCTTTTAAAAGTTAAAGGTGGGTTGTTATGTTTCTGCTATTATTTTGCCCGTATCTTTTAAATCATAACCACCAAGTCCTTCCAATTCGTCTTTAAAAGTATCTGAATTTATAATATTTAAAATTTGTTTATAAATTGGATTTTCTAAATCATTTGTTTTTATAACTAAATCATATCTTTCTTTTTGAAGAGGTATAAAATCAATATTATCTATTTGTTTTGCAACTTTTTCTATACCAATACCAAAATCTCCTTTACCTCTTGCAACAGCACTAGCAACAGCAAGATGAGAGTTTTCTTCATAATTATATCCATTTATTTCATTGGAAGATATATTTAATTCGCGAAGTTTACCATCTAATAATACTCTTACGCCACAACCAATTTCGCGATTTACATAGCTTAAATCATCTCTTTTTAAATCTTCCCATCCGTTTATATTTTTAGGATTTCCTTTTTGAACATAAAAACCTTGAGTTCGATATGTTAAATTTATTATTGTACAGGGAATTCCAGGAAGTAATTTCTTGACGAAATCTATATTATACTCTGATGTCTCCCAATCCCATAAATGTGAAGAAGCGATAGAAGCTTTATTATTATATAGATTATATAAACCATTATAACTTCCCATATATGACCTATATGATTTTATAGACGGAAGTGAACTTTCTATATTTCTTGATAAAATATCTAAAATCATATCTTGTCCACATATTATAATACTTTTATCATCTAGTTTTGTTTCATTTTTTTCACTTGGTATATCATTTAAAGTTATTTCTTGTTGTTGTGTATCAGGAGAAGATATGCTAGATGATTTTTGACTTTTTATATAATTATCTATATCTTCCTTGTCAATACGAAGTTTTCTACCAACTTTATAAGCAGGTAATTCACCTCTTTTTATTAATTCATAGACTGTATTTTTAGTTATTTTTAATAATTCAGCGACTTCTAATGGTGTCAATGATGTTGAATTCATAATATCAGCCTCCTTATTTAATATTTTATAATATTTGATTATTTATGTATATCAAAAATAGTGATAAAAACAAATTAAATGGTATAAAAAGTAATAAAATTAAAAAGTATACAATAAAAGATGCAAAATAAGTTGAAAAATGGTAAAAAAACGTATACAATTTAATTGAAAAACAACAAAACATAATAAAACATAACGTAAAGTAACGAAAATAGATGATTTATATAATGTTATGACATGTTTTGTTTAGGAGAAACTTATTATAAGGGGGAAACATTTATTATGAAAAAAAAATTTAGTATTTTAACTCTAGCGTTATGCCTAATGCTAGGAGCAGTAGGATGCAGTAATAATAGCTCATCTTCATCATCTTCAAATGCATCAAGTGCAGCATCATCTTCAGGAGATTCAAGTGAAAAAGTAGAATTAAACATATCTGCTGCAGCGTCTTTACAAGAAGCAATGGTAGAATTAGAAAAAGAATTCAAAAACATTAATCCAGATGTTAAATTAACAGTTAACTTAGGTTCTTCAGGTTCATTAATGCAACAAATACAAGAAGGTGCACCATGTGACTTATTTATATCTGCAGGTGCAAAACAAATGGATACATTAGTTGAAGACGGAACAGTAGAAAAAGACGCTGTTAAAACTTTATTAACAAATGACTTAGTATTAGTTGCTGCTAAAGGTGAAAAAGTAGATTCATTAGATGCTTTAAAAACTGATGATGTAGAAAAAATAGCTATCGGAGATCCTGAAAGTGTTCCAGCTGGTAAATACGCTAAAGAAGTTTTAGATAATACTAAATTATATGATAATGTAAAAGATAAATTAGTTTTAGCTAAAGACGTTAAAGAAGTTTTATCTTGGGTACAAAAAGGTAATGCTGATGTTGGTTTTGTTTACTTAAGTGATGCAACTGGTGTTGATGATGTAGATGTAGTTTTAACTACAGATGATGATTCTCATTCAGAAATAGCTTATCCAGTAGCTGTTCTTAAAGATAGCAAACAGGCAAAAGTAGCTCAACAATTTGAAGACTTCTTATTAAGCGATACAGCTCAAAATATATTGGAAAAACACGGCTTTAATAAAGTTAAATAGTTTATAAATATAAAATACTATAGAAAATTACATATTATAAACTTAAGTTACAAAAAATATATTAAATAGAATTTTTAAATAAAATAACCTATAGTTGGTATAAGTATTACCTTCTATAGGTTATTATAGATAGAAGAAATAAAATTTAAGAGGAGGACGAACTAGATGGATACAGGATTAACACCTCTTTGGATTTCCATTAGAACATCTTTATTGGCGACAATTATAACATTTTTTTTAGGAATAGGAACAGCTTATTTAGTTGCGAACTATAAAGGAAAAGGAAGGGGAATAATCGATAGTATACTTACATTACCGCTTGTTCTTCCTCCTACTGTTTTAGGGTTCTTTTTACTACTTTTCTTTGGTAAAAATGGACCAGCAGGAAAGTTTTTAATGAATTATTTTGAAATAAATATCATATTCAGTTGGACAGCAACAGTAATTGCAGCAGTTGTAGTAGCATTTCCTATGATGTATAGAACAGCGCGTTCTGCTTTTGAACAAATCGATGATAATCTAATTTCAGCAGCAAAAACATTAGGTATGAGTAATTGGAGGATATTTTACAAAATATCTATACCTCTTGCATGGCCAGGAATAATTGGTGGAGTAGTATTAGCTTTTGCAAGAGCACTTGGTGAATTTGGGGCAACATTAATGATAGCAGGGAATATACCAGGAAGAACCCAAACTATGCCACTTGCGATATTTTTCCAAGTTCAAGCTATGAACTATAAGGGAGCTATGTTATGGGTTGCAACAATTGTGGCTATTTCCGTGGTTATGATATTAATATTAAACTTTTGGTCAGATAAACAACAAGATATTGTTGGAAAAAGAGTTAGAGGAGGTAAATAAAAATGTCTTTATATGTTGATATAGAAAAAGATTTGGGCTCCTTTAAACTAAAAGTTAAATTTGAACAGGAAAATGGAATATTAGGTTTATTAGGACAATCAGGCTGTGGGAAAAGTATGACTTTAAAATGTATAGCTGGTATTGTGAAACCTGATAAAGGAAAAATAATTTCAAATGGTACAGTATTTTTCGACTCTGAGAAAAAAATAAACTTATCTCCACAAAAGAGAAAAGTAGGATTCTTGTTTCAAAATTATGCCCTGTTTCCACATATGTCTGTAAAAGAAAATATACAATTGGGAATTCAAAATTTATCTAAAGAAGAAAAAGATGAAATAACAAGTAAATATCTTAAAAAATTCAAACTAGAAGGGTTTGAAAATAGATACCCATGGCAATTATCAGGGGGACAACAACAAAGAATAGCTTTAGCAAGAGCATTATGTTTAAATCCCAAAATATTAATTTTAGATGAGCCATTTTCAGCCTTAGATTACCATCTTAGAAGTAATATGGAAAATGAATTATGTGAAATATTAAAAGATTTCGGTGGAAATGTACTATTTGTAACACATGATATATCAGAAGCTTATAGAGTTAGTGATGAGATTATAGTATTTGATAATGGACTTTCACTACCTAAAAAAAGTAAAGATAAACTTTTTGCACATCCGAGCTGTATGACAGAAGCAGTCATCACAGGATGCAAAAATATATCTGCATGTGATATAATAGATATAGATACAGTATTTGCTAAAGATTGGGGATTTAAATGCAAACTAGATAAAGGTGTGAATAAGGATTCAAAATATATTGGAATAAGAGCACATCATATGAAAGTAGTTGAAGAAGAAGTTGAAAATGGAGAAAATTTATTTGAAATGACAGTAGTAAGGGTTATAGAAAACTCATTCAGCTATAATATTCATATAAAAAATTGTGATAACGAAAACAATCTTCCATTACAGATGGAAGTTGATAAAAATATTAAAAAAGTTAAAGTAGGACAAACCATTAAAATTAAATTTGAGCAAAACTCAGTATTTGATTTTTAAAAAACACCCATAAGTATTACAAACACTCTCACGACATAATTGCCGGGAGAGTGTTTGCTTTAAGTACAAATTATTTCAGCAAATAAACGTATGTATAACTTGATTACATTATATTAAAAAGTTATAATAAAATTTGTGTAAAAAATAGATGAAATTTACTTTAGGAGGAAATAGACATGATACATAAGTTTTCCATGAACGGATATAATATAGTATTAGACGTAGATGGAGGAAGCGTACATATATTAGATGATGTTGCATATGAATTAGTTGATTTATATGAAGAAAACACAAAAGAAGAAATAATATCTAAATTAGAAAATAAATTTACAGCAGAACAAATAGCAGAAGCATATGATGAAATAACTTCTTTAAAAGAAGAAGGATTATTATTTACAACAGATACATATGAATTTAATCCAAACTTCGTAAATAGAAAAAAAGTAGTAAAAGCTTTATGTCTACATGTTTCACACGATTGTAACTTAAGATGTAAATATTGTTTCGCTTCACAAGGTGACTTCGGTGGAGCAAAAGAAATAATGAATTTTGAAGTTGGTAAAGCTGCAATAGATTACTTAATAGCTAACTCAGGAAACAGAAGAAACTTAGAAATAGACTTCTTTGGTGGAGAACCATTAATGAACTTTGAAGTTGTTAAGCAACTTGTTGAATATGGAAGAAAAGTTGAAAAAACTCGTGGAAAAAATATAAGATTCACAATAACAACAAATGGTGTTTTATTAGATGATGAAAAAATAAAATACATAAATGAAAATATGCACAATGTAGTTCTTAGTTTAGATGGTAGAAAAGAAGTAAACGACAATATGAGACCTACTGTAAACAATAAAGGAAGTTATGACATAATAGCTCCTAAATTTAAAAAGTTAGTATCTGAAAGACCAAAAGACAAATACTACTACATAAGAGGAACATTCACTAGAGATAACCTAGACTTCTCAGAAGACGTACTTCACTTTGCTAACGAAGGATTTAAATTAACATCTGTTGAACCAGTTGTTGGTGAAGAAGAAAATCCTTATGCATTAAGAGAAGAAGATCTTCCAAAAGTGTTTGAAGAATATGAAAAATTAGCAGTTCAATACGCTGATATGAAATTAAAAGGTGACGGTTTCTCATTCTTCCACTTTATGATAGACTTAAATCAAGGACCTTGTGTTATAAAGAGAATAACTGGTTGTGGAGCAGGTAATGAATATCTTGCTATAACTCCATCAGGTGATATATACCCATGTCATCAATTCGTAGGAAATGAAGACTTTAAATTAGGTAATATATTAGATGAAAAAATAGAATTACCAAAAGAGGTAACAAATATGTTCAGAGAAGCTCATGTTTATGCTAAAGATGAATGTAGAAACTGCTGGAATAAATTCTATTGTTCAGGTGGATGTCATGCAAATGCAATCAACTTCAATAATGACATAAAAGTTCCTTATAAACTTGGATGTGAAATGCAAAAGAAACGTACTGAATGTTCTATAATGATTCAAGCTAAAATGATGTTAGAAGGAAATTAATATTAAAGGGGCGAATGAAAATGATTAAAGAATTCGAAGGAATTATGCCTGAAATTGATGAATCTGTATTTGTTGCAGAAAGTGCAGACATAATAGGTGATGTTAAAATCGGGAAAAATTCAAGTGTGTGGTATAATACAGTTCTTAGAGGCGACGAACACGCTATAAGAATTGGCGAAAATACTAACATACAAGATGGGACTGTAGTCCATGTTGGATTAGATGTAGATACTGTAATAGGCGATAATGTAACTGTAGGTCATAATGCATTAGTTCATGGGTGTAAAATAGGAAATAACAGTCTTGTAGGTATGGGCGCAATAGTTTTAAATGGTGCTGAAATAGGTGAATTTTGTATGATAGGTGCTGGTGCTTTAGTAACACAAAACAAAAAGTTCCCAGATGGTATGCTTATAATAGGATCTCCTGCAAAAGCTGTGAGAGAATTAACAGAAGAAGAAAAACAAAGTTTAATAAAATCAGCAGATGATTATTGTGCTAATGCTCAAAAACATAAATAATCTAAAGTTTTAATTCAATATAAAATTAAATTAATATTTAAGAATAAAGTGTATAAGATGGATATGACATAAATTATGTTGTATCCATTTTTTTAAAGGGGTATAAATTATGTTTACAGAGATTATTAAAGATAAATGGGAAAATAAAAATAAGAATGATAAAGCGGCAATTGAATTGTGGAATTCAAAGGCGGATTACTTTGGAAGCTATGAATTGGAAAATGTACAAAATGAAAGATTCATTCAAATAATAAAAGAAAATAACTTGATAAATAAAGATAGTTTTATTTTAGATGTAGGGTGCGGTGCCGGGAAATATTGCGCAGCATTAGCAGATGATTGTTTCAAATGCATTGGAACAGATTTATCACCAAGAATGATAGAATTTGCAAAAGAGAAGGCAAAACAATATGATAAGAAAAATGTAGAGTTTAGATGTAACGATTGGTCAAAACTCGATATAGAAAAAGAAGGTTTAATCAAAAAATTCGATTTAGTTATGGCATGTATGACTCCAGCAATATCTAATTATGAAACTTTTAAAAAATTTATGGACTGTAGTAAAAGTGCGGGGATATATTGTTGTGGCACTAGAAGAACAGATTCAGTAAGCGATGAGATTGATAAATTGCTTGGAATAAAAAATAAACAAAGCAATTCTGAAGATACTGTTAAGTATGTATTCAATATTCTTTGGGAAAATGGATATTACCCTAAAATAGAATATATAGAACAAAGTTGGGATAGTGAGATGAGTATTGAGAAATCATGTGAGGTTTATATAAATAGATGTAAAGCTAAATACGATATTGATGAGAAGCAAGAGCATATTATAAAGAAATATATAGAAGAGATAAGCATAAATGGTTTAATTTATGAAAAAATAAATACAATAAAAGCAGTTGTTTATTGGAAAAGCTAAAACAAATTGTTAAACAATTAAAAAATATAATATAATAGAATGTGTGAAAATTATCAATATAAAGAAAAAAATTGACGTTAAAAAATATAGAAAAATTTTGTAATATGTGGACAAAATAGAAAAATAATAGCAGGAGGTGATTGTATGCTTTATAAAAAGAAATGGACATTAAAACATTTTGGGAAAATAAAAGAAAATAAAGTAGGAACACAAGTCGGTATTTCCCCGGAAATAAGTCAAATATTAAAAAATAGAGACATAATAACAGAAAAAGATGCTGAAATATTTATGAATCCCTCTTTGGATTATCTAAGAGACCCGTTTTTGATGAAGGATATGCAAAAAGGTGTAGATAGGATAAAGAAAGCTATCGAAAAAAAGGAGAGGATATTTATATATGGCGACTATGATGTCGACGGGGTATCTTCAACATCTATATTAGTATTATATTTTAAATCTATAGGATATGATGTAAAATACTACATTCCAAATAGATTAAAAGAAGGATATGGGATAAGCATTGAGGCATTAGAAAAAATAAATGAGATAGGCTGTGATTTATTAATAAGTGTAGACTGTGGAATAACTTCAGCAAAAGAAGTAGAATTTGCAAAAACACTTGGAATGGACGTAATAATAACAGATCACCATGAATGCCAAGATGAAATTCCAGACGCAATAGCAGTAATAAATCCAAAACAAGAGGACTGTACATATCCATACGACTTTTTATGCGGGTGTGGGGTTGCATTTAAATTAATACAAGCATTGACGCCACCTGAAGTATTTAGGGAATCAATGTATGACTATTTAGAGATTGTAACTCTAGCTACTATTTGTGATATTGTACCTCTAAAAGATGAAAATAGAATAATTGTAAAAAATGGTCTGAAAATGATGAAGGATGGTAGAAATATAGGTTTAAAAGAGCTTATAAAAGTATGTGGAATAGATACTCACCAACTTAAATCATCGCATATAGGATATTCAGTAGGGCCTAGAATAAATGCATCAGGACGCTTAGGATATTCTTATTTAGGAGTAGAATTATTTACTGCAGACAGCCCAGAACAAGCTAAAGAAATAGCTATGGATTTAGAAGAAAAAAATAGCGAAAGACAGTTAATTGAAAGTAAGATGTATAGTGAAGCTGAAGCAATTATAGCAAGTAACCAATCTTATGAAGATGATAAGGTTTTAGTAGTAGCTAATGAAGGGTGGCAACATGGGATTATAGGAATAGTTGCATCAAAATTAACTGAAAAATACTACAAACCCACTATATTGCTTACTATAGAAGAAGGAATGGCAACAGGTTCAGCGAGATCAATAAAAGGCTTTAGTATATTTGATGCTCTTGTTGAATGTAAGGATTTAATGTCTAAATTTGGAGGTCATGAACAAGCGGCAGGGCTTTCAATGGATGCACGAAATATAGATGAACTTAGACAAAGAGTAAATGAAATTGCAGATTATAGCTTGACTAAGGAAGATATGATTGAAAATATAAAAGTTGAGTACGAATTACAAGAGGGACAAGTTGATTTAGATTTAGTTGACCAACTTCATCTTTTAGAACCTTTTGGAATGAGCAATCCAACACCTAGATTTATAATGAGAGATTTAGTCTTAGCTAACATAGGATTTGTTGGAGCAGCAAAACAACATCTTAAATTAACTCTTCAAAAAGATTCTGTATATGAAGCCATTGGATTTAATATGGCTTATTTAGCAGATGAATTTACTAGAGGGGATAAAGTAGATGTTTTATTTCAATTAGATGAAAATAATTACAATAATAATAGGAAAGTACAATTCTTACTTAAGGATGTAAGAATGGCACATCCTAAGTCAGCAATAAAAGATTCTACATCTATAAAACTATTTTCAAAAATAGTTCCACATGATGTGAACAATTTATATAAAATAAATTACGATTTAGAAAAAAAAGGAATAAACGATAGTGATTTTGGGCAAAATGAAATATCAAATAGTTTTAATCAAAAATATAGTGATTACAATGATATAAATATATTTGAATTTTTCGATGAAAATACATTAGTAATTTGTAATACATTAAACGGATTTTTTAGAGCTTATTCAGATTTATCGCTTATAGATGACGAATTTGACATTGAATTTGGAATAATATGTAAAGATACACATAAAATAAAACTTATATTTTCTCCTAATCTTGATAAATTAGATTTAAACATATATAATAATATTATTCTTTACGATTTTTTATATAATAAAGAAGAATATTCGTATTTATTATATAATATTAAGGCAAATTCTAACCTTGTTAAGTATTATGATGAAAAAATTAAATTATATTTAAATAGTATAATGGATAACATAGTTCCTACAAGGGATGAATTTATATCTGTATATAAATATTGTATTACAAATAAACACATTGAAATTACACTTAATAAAATAAAAGCTGTATTTGGAGTAATGCCATTAAAAATATTTGTTATATTAAGTGTTTTTAGAGAGTTTAATTTACTAGAATACACAATAAATGAAATAGATAATATCTTGATTATAGATTTTACAAAACAGTCTATTTCTAAATTTAATCTTGATGAAAGTTTGATACTTATAAATATTAAGGAATTAAAAGACAGATACTTAGAAAGCTATTAGGAGGAATCTAGAATGGATTTAAAAAAATGTGTAAGGGTTATAGAAGATTTCCCAAAAGAGGGGATTAGTTTTAAGGATATAACAACTTTATTAAAAGATGGAAAAGCCTTAAAATATGCTATTGATCAAATAGTTGAAGATTTAAAAGATAAAAACATCGATATAGTTGTTGGACCAGAAGCGAGAGGATTTTTAGTTGGGACACCAGTTGCATATGCTTTAGAAGCTGGATTTGTACCAGTTAGAAAACCAGGAAAATTACCAGGTGAAGTTGAAAGATTTGAATATGATTTAGAATACGGTTCAAATATATTAGAAATACACAAAGATGCAATAAAACCAGGTCAAAGAGTGGCAATAGTTGACGATTTACTAGCTACAGGAGGAACTACAGAAGCTGCAATAAAATTAATAGAAAATTTAGGTGGAGAAGTAGTTTCACTTCAATTCTTAATAGAATTAGAAGATTTAAATGGTAAAGCTAAATTAGAAGGTTATCATATTAATTCTCTAATAAAATACTAGAATAATAATAGTTGGTATATACCAACTATTTTCATATATATAAAAATATAGGATAATCAGGTGGTAATATGTATGACAAGGAATTACAAGAAATTTTAGATAAAATTAAAAAATACGCTCCTAATGCAGATGTGACTCCAGTTATAAAAGCATATGAATTAGCAAAATCTGCACATGCAGGAGTATTTAGAAAATCGGGTGAACCATATATTATTCATCCAATAGCTGTTGCAAATATATTAGCCGATCTAGAACTAGATATGGAAGTTATAGCAGCAGGTCTGTTACATGATGTTGTAGAAGACACACCTTACACATATGAAGATATTAAAGAATTATTTGGCAAAGATATAGCAGACTTAGTAGATGGAGTTACTAAATTAGGTAAAATTAAGTATCAAACAAAAGAAGAATCTCAAGCTGAAAACCTTAGAAAAATGTTCTTAGCTATGGCTAAAGATATAAGAGTTATCTTAATTAAATTAGCCGATAGACTTCATAATATGAGGACTCTGAAATATATGCCAGAGGAAAAGGCTAAATATAAAGCTAAAGAAACTCTAGAAATATACGGTGGGATTGCTCATAGAATAGGTATATCGAAGATTAAATGGGAATTAGAAGACTTAGCTTTAAAATATATCGATCCAGAAGGTTATAGAGAACTTGCTGAAAAGATAACTATGAAGAGAAGTCAAAGACAGGAATACATAGATAAAATAGTACGATTGTTACAAGATAAATTTAAAGAAGTAGATATAGATTGTGAAGTTTCAGGTAGACCAAAACACTTCTATAGTATCTACAAAAAAATGAAGAAAAAACACAAAACATTTGAAGAAATTTATGATTTAACTGCTGTTAGAATTATTGTTAACACGGTTAAGGACTGTTATGCAGTCTTAGGTATGGTTCATACAATGTGGATTCCTATGCCAGGAAGATTTAAAGACTACATCGCTATGCCAAAGCCAAATCTTTATCAATCTCTTCATACAACTGTAATAGGTCCTGATGGTGAGCCTGTAGAAATACAAATTAGAACTCATGAGATGCATGAGATTGCTGAAAATGGTATCGCTGCTCACTGGAAATATAAAGAAGGCATTACAGGAAGTCATGATGCTAAGATGGAACAAAAATTAAAATGGCTAAGACAAATGATGGAGTGGGAAAAAGACGTACAAGATCCACATGAGTTTTTAGATGCACTAAAAGACGACGTATTTAATAGTCAAGTTTATGTATTTACACCAAGAGGGGATGTAATTGAATTACCAGCAGGTTCTACACCAATAGACTTCGCTTATAGAGTTCATACAAATGTAGGTAATAAATGTACAGGTGCAAAAATAAACGGTAAAATTGTTCCAATAAATTATAAATTACAAAATGGTGAAATTGTAGAAGTTATAACATCAGCAAACTCACCAGGGCCAAGTCGTGATTGGTTAAGTATAGTGCAAACACCAACAGCTAGAAATAGAATAAGACAATGGTTCAAAAAAGAAAGAAGAGAAGAGAATGTTGAGCGTGGGACAGATATATTAGAAAAAGAATTCAAACGCTACAACATACCATACAAAAATGCTAGCATTCAAAAATTCTTAACTCAAGTTGCAAAAAAATTCAATCAACCAAGTTTAGAAGACTTAATTGCAACTATAGGATATGGTGGTATAGCTACATCACAAGTTATGCCAAAGGTTAGGGATTTCTACAATAAAGAAGTTAACCGCCAAGAAAAAGAAAAGCGAATGCAAGAAAAAGAAGATAAAATTAAACAAAACTTCGATGAACAAGAATACGCTAAGAAAAGAAAGAAAAAAGATAACGGTATTACAGTAAAAGGATTAGACAACATATTAGTAAGATTCGCTAAATGTTGTAACCCACTTCCAGGGGACGATATAATAGGATATATCACAAAAGGAAGAGGTGTAGCAATCCATAGAAAAGACTGTCCAAATATAAAACTTGATGATGAATTCCTAAAAAATAGGCTTGTTGAAGTTGAATGGAATAATCCAGAAAAGAGCAAATTTGAAGGTGAAGTAAAAATCATTGCAATAGATAGAGTAGGTCTTTTAAATGATGTTATACATATCGTATCTATGGAAAAACTAAGTATAAGCGGTATAAATTGCAGAGTATTAAAGGACAATACAGCAAATATAAGTTTATTAGTAGAAGTTAACGATATATCAGAATTAAAACAACTTATGAAAAAAATAAAATCAATACCAGGGGTTGACGAAGTTTCAAGAATGAGAAACTAACCCCTAGGGTTTTTAATAAAATTTAAAGTTTAGGGAGGCAGATATGAGAGCTGTTGTTCAAAGAGTATCAAGTTCAAGGGTTACTGTAGATGAAAGAGTAACAGGAGAAGTCAAAAAAGGTCTATTAGTTTTATTAGGAGTAACTCATGATGATACTTCAAAAGACGTAGACTATATGGTAGATAAAGTAACAAATTTAAGAATATTTGAAGATGAAAACGACAAAATGAATTTATCTTTAAAAGATATCGAAGGGGAAGTAATGGCAGTATCTCAATTTACGCTTTATGGAGACGCTAGAAAAGGAAGAAGACCAAGTTTTTCTGATGCAGCGAGACCTGATGTAGCAAATCCTCTATACGAAGAATTTGTAGAAAAATTAAGAGCACAAGGGATAACTGTAGGAACAGGGGAATTTGGAGCTCATATGATGGTAGAACTAACAAATGATGGTCCAGTAACAATTTTATTAGAATCTAAAAAAGCTTTCTAAGGAGGGATTTTGATGATAATTGAAAAAGTTGTAGATAGATTTATGGATGAAAATACTTATATACTTGGGGACGAAAAAACTAAAAAATGTGCAGTAATAGATCCAGGTGGAAGTATTATAGATATATTCAACATAATAAAACAACATGGACTGACTGTAGAATATATAATATTAACTCATGGACATGGCGATCATATATGTCGTGTACCAGAAATTAAAAGCAAAACAAATGCTAAAATAGTAGCTCATGTAAATGAAGAAGAAGTTTTAATAGACAGAAATAAAAATTTAAGTGCACAACTTCCAGGGCCTTTAGTTGAATTTGATGCTGATGAGTACGTTCAAGAAGGCGACGTTATAGAGCTTGGAAGCCTTAAATTAAAAGTTATACACACTCCAGGACATACAAAAGGTGGAATGTGCATAAAAGTAGGAGAACACATATTCACAGGGGATACTTTATTTGCAGGAAGTATAGGAAGAACTGATTTTTATGGTGGAGATTACAAACAAATGATGAAATCTTTAAGAAAATTAGCTAAATACGATGATAACGCAGTAATATACCCAGGACATGGACCTACATCTACAATTGGAGTAGAAAAAAGAATGAATCCATATATGCAACAAATTTAAGTTTTTCCAGTACTGTTTTAGCTAATCAAAGCAGTACTGGATTATTTTTTTAACAGAAAAAAGCTATAATAAAAGGAGACGTAAAATGATAGGAGTTGTTCTAAAAGGACATGATTATAAATACGAAGTAAGTGAACTTATAAAATTATTTACTTCTGATTTTAGATTTATCGATGTAAGAGACTGTATGATGGTAATAGAAAATAGTATTTTCTATCATGGAGATAGACTTTTCTCAAAAACTGTTTATTGTGAAAACTATCAAGAAATACTTAGCAACGTTGATTACAGAGATTTAAGCGGACTAGATGAAAGAGAACGTAAAAAAACTATAAAAGAAACAATAAAAAGAAGTATGTTCAAAATTCTTGAACAAAAATTTGAATCTAATGTACCTTGGGGTATACTTACGGGTATAAGACCAGTAAAAATAGTCCATGCTTTATTAGATGAAGGAAAAGACGAAGAATATATAAAAATAAAATTAGGCGAAGATTACTATATAAAAGATGATAAAATAGAATTAGCTCTAAATATTGCAAAAAGAGAGAGACAATTTATATATCCAATAGATGAAAATAAGGTATCATTATATGTAGGGATACCTTTCTGCCCAACTAGATGTTATTATTGCTCATTCCCAGCAAATCCAGTTGATAAATTTGGTGGTAAAAAGCCACTATATGTAGAAAAATTACTTCAAGAAGCCAAAGGTGTTGCAGAACTTCTTAGAGATAACAACAAAGAAATAGAAACTTTATATATAGGTGGAGGGACTCCAACAACTTTATCACCAGAGGAAATGGATACTTTAATAAAAGGATTATTCAAAGAATTCGATTTAAGCAATATAAAAGAATTCACAGTTGAAGCGGGAAGACCTGATACAATAAATAGAGAGATTTTAGAAGTTCTTAAAAAACACGGTGTAAGTAGAATTAGTATAAATCCACAGACTATGAACGACGAAACTCTACAAAAAGTAGGAAGAAAACACAGTGTAAATGATATAATTGAATGTTTTCAGTTGGCGAGAGAGCTAGGATTTGATAATATTAATATGGATATAATTTTAGGTCTTGTTGATGAAAATCTAGCAATGGTAGAAAATACATTAAAAGAAATAGAAAAACTTTCACCAGAAAGTTTAACAGTGCACACATTAGCTGTTAAAAGAACATCTAAATTAAAAGAAAACATAGATAACTATGAATTAACTCAATTCGATGAAATGACTAAGATGATAGATTTATCTATGAAATATGCAAAGAAAATGGGACTTAATCCATACTATATGTACAGACAAAAACACATGTTAGGAAACCTAGAAAATATAGGTTATGCTAAAGAAGGATATGAATGTATATATAATATTCAAATAATGGAGGAGCGCCAAAGTAATATAGCTTTAGGGGCTGGTTCAATCACAAAATTTGTATATGCAGATGAAAATAGAATTGAAAGAGTAGAAAACGTCAAAAATCTAGAGCAATATATTGATAGAGTTGACGAAATGATAAATAGAAAATATAAGGAGGTACAAAAGAATGTTAAGTAAAGCACCTAGAGGAACTAAAGATATAACACCAAAGGATGTATATAAATGGCATTATGTAGAAAAAAAATTCAGAGAAATCTGTGCATTATATGGATATGAAGAAATAAGAACTCCTATCTTTGAACACACAGAAGTATTTGCTAGAAGTGTTGGGGACACTACTGATGTTGTTCAAAAAGAAATGTATAGTTTCACTGATAGAGGAGATAGACAATTAAGTTTAAAACCAGAAGGAACAGCAGGTGTTATAAGATCATTTATAGAAAACAAAATGTATGCTGATACACAACCAACAAAATTATACTACATAACTCCTTGCTTCAGATATGAAAGACCACAAGCAGGAAGACAAAGACAATTCCACCAATTTGGTATAGAAGTATTAGGAAGTGATGGACCATCAGTAGATGCTGAGGTTATAAGCCTTGCAGTACAATTCTTCAACGAAATGGGACTTAAAAACTTATCAGTAAATATAAACTCTGTAGGTTGCCCAACATGTAGAGAAGAATACAATAGAAAATTAAAAGAATATCTAGACAAAAAAGTTGACGTATTATGCGAAACTTGTTTAGAAAGAAAAGATAAAAACCCAATGAGAGTTATAGACTGTAAAAATCCTCACTGTAAAGAAAACTTACAAGATATACCTTTCATGATAGATCACTTATGTGATGATTGTAAAGACCACTTTGAAAAACTACAAACTTACCTAAAAGAAATGGATATAAACTATGTAGTTGATAAAACAATAGTTAGAGGATTAGATTACTACAAAAAGACTGCATTTGAAATAATATCTAATGACATAGGTTCTCAAAGTACTGTTTGTGGTGGTGGTAGATATGATGGATTAGTTGAAATGCTTGGTGGTCCAAAAGGTATAAGTGGTATAGGATTTGGTCTTGGAGTAGAAAGATTACTATTAACTTTAGAAAACAACAATATAGAAATTGAAAATCCAAAATCAACTGATATATACATAGCAACTATAGGTGATGCTGCTAAAACTAAGAGCTTCAAATTAATAAAAGATTTAAGATCTAATCACATAAGTGCTGATAATGACCACTTAGATAAGAGTTTAAAAGCTCAATTTAAATACTCTGACAAACTTAACGCTAAATATACAGTTGTTATAGGTGATGATGAGTTAGCTAACGATACTGCAACACTTAAAAATATGAAAACATCAGAACAAACAACTATAAAACTAAGCGAATTAGTTGACGAACTTAAAAAAAGATTATAATCTAATATAAGAAAAATACTAGAGGGGACTGCTTATAATTTTTGCTAACCACAAAATAGTGGTCCTTCTTTAGTGTGTAAATGATAAAGGAGAAAAACATGGAGACATTAAAAGGATTAAAGAGAACTCACTATTGTGGAGATCTTAGAATGGACAATGTTGGACAAGAAGTTATTCTAAATGGTTGGGTTCAAAAGAAAAGAAACTTAGGCGGATTAGTATTCGTTGACTTAAGAGATATAAGAGGAATAAGCCAAATAATATTCGATGCTGACGTAAGTAAAGATGCATTTGAAAAAGCTGAAAAATTAGGTTCAGAATATGTTATAGCTGTAAAAGGTATAGTACGTGAAAGACAATCTAAAAACCCTAATATGGCTACTGGAGATATAGAAATATCAGCTACAGAACTTAGAGTTCTTAGCAAATCTCAAACTCCTCCAATATATATAAAAGATGACGACAACGTATCTGAAGATAAAAGATTAAAATATAGATTTTTAGACTTAAGAAAGCCTTCTATGCAAAATAACTTAATAATGAGAAGTAAAGTTGCTCAAATAGTAAGACAATACTTATCTGAAAACAACTTCTTAGAAATAGAAACACCTTTCTTAATAAAACCAAGTCCAGAAGGTGCTAGAGACTACCTTGTACCAAGTAGAGTTAACCCAGGTAAATTCTACGCTTTACCACAATCACCACAATTATTCAAACAAATATTAATGGTAAGTGGTATGGACAGATACTTCCAAATAGTTAAATGTTTCAGAGACGAAGATTTAAGAGCTGATAGACAACCAGAATTCACTCAAATAGACTGCGAAATGTCTTTCGTTGACGAAAATGATGTTATGACTATGATGGAAAACATGATAGGAAGAATATTCAAAGAAATACACAACATAGATATACAATTACCACTTAAGAGAATGACTTATAAAGAAGCTATGGACAGATTCGGTTCTGACAAACCAGATACTAGATTTGCTATGGAACTTACAGATTTATCAGACTTAGTTAAAGACTGTGGATTTGGAGTATTCTCATCAGCTGCAAATGCTGCTAACTCAAGTGTTAGAGCTATAAATGCAATAGGTGGAGCAGATGCATTCTCTAAAAAAGGAATGAAAAAATTAGAAGAACATGCTAAAACTTACAAAGCTAAAGGTTTAGCTTGGATAAAAGTTACTGAAGAAGGTATAGATTCTCCAATAGCTAAATTCTTCACAGAAGATGAAATAAAAGCTATATTAGATAGAATGGACGCTAAAGCAGGAGACTTAATATTATTCGTAGCTGACAAAAACAAAGTTGTATATGATGCATTAGGTCAATTAAGACTAGAAGTTGCTAGAAAAATGGACTTAATAGACAAAAACAAATACAACTTATTATGGGTAACTGAATTCCCACTATTCGAAGAAGACGAAGAAACAGGAAGAATGATAGCAATGCACCATCCATTCACTTGCCCATTAGACGAAGATATAGATAAATTAGATCAAGAAGATAAAACTCAATTAAGAGCTAAAGCTTATGACATGGTATTAAACGGATATGAGCTTGGTGGAGGTAGTGTAAGAATATCTGATGAAGAAGTTCAAGAAAAGATGTTCAAGGCCTTAGGAATGAGCCAAGAGACTGCTAACGATAAATTCGGATACTTATTAGAAGCATTCAAATACGGTGTTCCACCACACGCTGGTCTTGCATTTGGATTTGACAGACTTATGATGTTACTTACAGGAGCTGACAACATAAGAGAAGTAATAGCATTCCCTAAAAACCAAAATGCTATATGCCCAATGACTAATGCACCAGGATTACCAGAAGAAGGTCAATTAGAAGAATTAAGCATAAAAGTTGATTTAGAAGAACAAGAATAATATATGTTATTTATTGTTTACAAAAAAGGCTGCACATTTAATATGTGTAGTCTTTTTTTTGAGAAATTCATTTCTTTATATTGAACATTTAACTCTTAGATAAAATCATATTTAATATATATGAAAAGTAAAAAAATATATGAAAAGTAAAAAAATAAAATTATAACTGATAAATATTATCAGTTATATTGACAATTAGAAAATAATAATATATCATGGTATTAAAATGATAATCAGTATCATTTGCTTGACATAAGAAAATAAATGGATTAAAATAAAATTATCAAAATGATAATAGAGGCGAAAAAAATATAAAGGGGTGTACGAATATGAGTTTAGTAGTCGTTGGTGGAAACGAAAGAATGAAAAGAGATTACATACAGTTAGCAAAAAATAGGGGATATAAGGCAAAAGTAGTTTTAAACATGTCTTCACGTGTTAAAAGGTCAATTGGAAGTCCAGATGCAATTGTAATATTCACATCAACAGTATCGCACAAATTAATGGCATCAGTCGAGACTCAGGCTAAAAAACAAGATATTCCTATAATAAGAAATAAAAATAATAGTAAATTTGCATTTGAGCAATCTTTAGATTTAGTTGATGAATGTACAGGAGCTTGCAGAGTATGTAAAAATAAAGAGTGTATAATGAAGCATCAATAAGAGAATATTCAGTTTACATATTAAGATAAATTTAACATTGTAAGGGGTAGTACTACCAAAATACTACTGTAAAAACTTACAAATATAAGTTATAATATAAGTAGTGAAAAATTGGTTATAAAAAGTCATTAGGGTATATAACCAAAAAAAGGTCTCAGGATTCCTAGTCCCCTGAGATCTTTTTATTTACATAAATATATTAATTTGCATAATGTTTAACACCGTATTTTAATATTTTAGCATCTATTCCTAGAAATCTTGCATATAGCCAAACGGCAGGACTTCTAAGTCTACCCTTGGAACAACCGATTAAAATTTTATATTGTCTATTATTTGATATTTCTAATAATTTATTCCTAATATATTTTTTATTTTTAAAAAGTCCATAAAAAACTATTATTCCAGCCAAGTATAAATGTCTATGGAGAAGTTGATGTTGCTCTATAGTTATTACAGGGATATTATATTGTAATAATTTTATGGCATTAAATTCCTCAGCTGATCTTACATCAACTGTCTTATTATATTCATTATTATTTAAATTCGTAAATATATTTTCGCCAAAAAAAATACACAATATTTTATCTAAATTTAATATATTTGACAAAGCTATCTCCTTTCAATTAATTAATATAATCAATTATATTTATTATACATCAAAAGCTAATAATAAGATTATAATGAAGTAAATAGAATTATTAAATTTATGTTAAATTAATTTTCGATAAATTACAATTATATAATCAAATAAAAAAGTCAGATATGCTATAATAAATTGAGGTAATTATATAAAATTATAATTTGAAAAATTAAAATAATTAATATAGATTTTCATTTATAGAAGTAGAGCAGACTTTACATGTTAGGGGGAATAGACATATGATATTTTATTACTCTGGGACCGGAAATTCTTTATGGGTAGCTAAAGAAATAGGTAAATACCAAAATGAAAGATTAATAAATATTGCAACAGAGATGAAGAAAAATCAAGAAGAGTATGTTTATGAATTAGAACGAAAAGAAAAAATAGGGTTTGTATTTCCAACATATTCTTGGGCTCCACCCCAAATAGTTGAGCGTTTTATTAAGAAAATAAAATTTGAGGGGTATAGGCAACATTATTTATTTTCGGTTTATACGTGTGGAAGTGATACAGGATGTACGTCAAAGTATTTAGATAATATGTTTAAGGATAAAAAAATGGAGATATACTATACTGAATTTATACAAATGCCAGAAAATTTTATAACTATGTTTGATTTAGATTCTACTCTTTTAAGAAATAAAAAATTAGTAGATGCTCAAAAACAAATAATAAAAATAAATGAGCAAATAAAAGATAGACGTCTACATGCTTTTGATAAAGAAAAATACAATATAAGTGATTATTTTAAAACATATATAGTAAAGAAATTATTTTATATTTTTTGTATGGGAACATCAAAGTTTAGCGTAGATAATAATTGCAACTCATGTGGTCTTTGTACAAAGGTGTGTCCTTTTGAAAATATAGAATTATATAAAGGAAAGCCTATGTGGCATCAACATTGTACAAAGTGTATGGCGTGTATTTGTAGATGTCCAAAAGAGGCAATTCAATATGGAAAAAGTACGAAAAATAAGGGAAGATATTATAATCCTTTATTATTAAAAGATAAAGAATATAATAAATAAAAAAGCAACGAAATTCGTTGCTTTTTTTTATACATGCAGCGACGATGGTAATTATCTATTTAATCACCATCGTCGTCGGCTTTAATTGACTAAAGTTTATTTAGGAAAACGATTTTTTTAAACTTCATAAAAACTTAAATATAGAATTATGATTATTCTACAATTTTTATAGAAGAATAAAGTATTTGTATAATTAATATTATATATGATTAAAAAAATAAGTCTATAAAATTGTAAAAATATTATGAATTAATAAAATTTTATGAGATTAATTATTTTTTTTGTAAAATATAATTATCGAATAACAGATAAAAAATCATGTTTACAAGATAAAATGTACAGAAAACAATAAATTTGTTACAATTTAATAAGTATGGGTAAACTAAATCATATAGTTAGACACGATGCATTTATTTAGGTAAAATTTTAGGAACGAATAAATATAAATGAATTAAATAAATTGATTTAAAAATTAATAGATTAAGTTAAAGTGAATATAGAATAATAGTAGAGGAGGAGTCAATGGATTGTTTTTAATATAACAAAGAATCCATTGAAAATAATTTATGTTAAATATAGGATGTCATTTATCAGTGTCAAAGGGATTTGAAAATATGGGGAAAGAAGCATTATCTATTGATGCAAATACATTTCAATTTTTCACTAGAAACCCAAGAGGCGGAAAGGCTAAACAATTAGATCAAAATGATATAGATAAATTTTTAAAATTAGCTAAAGAAAATAACTTTGCACAATTACTAGCACATGCACCATACACATTAAATGCCTGTGCCGCAGATGAAAGTAAAAGAGAATTTGCAGTAAATACTTTTATAGATGATTTAAAGCGATTAGAATTAACTCCAAATAATTTATACAATTTCCATCCAGGAAGCCACGTAAAACAAGGTGTGGATGTAGGTATAAAATATATAACAGATATGTTAAATCAAGCTCTTACAAAAGAGCAAACTACGACAGTTCTTCTTGAAACAATGGCAGGTAAAGGCACAGAAGTAGGTCGAAGTTTTGAAGAATTAAAAGCTATAATAGATGGTGTAGAAATAGACGAAAAATTAGGTGTATGTTTAGATACATGTCATGTGTTTGATGCAGGATATGATATAGTAAACAACTTAGATGGAGTATTAGAAAAATTTGATAATATAATAGGTTTAGATAGATTAAAAGCAATTCATTTAAATGACAGTTTAAATTCATGTGGAAGTCATAAAGATAGACATGCAAAAATAGGAGAAGGACAAATAGGACTTGATGCAATAGTTAGAATAATAAACCATGATGCATTAAAAAATCTTCCTTTCTTACTAGAAACTCCAAATGAATTAGATGGATATGCAAAAGAAATAGAGCTTTTAAAAAGCAAATATATCTGGTAAAAAATAATAAAAAATATGTTACACTATGAGAGCAATATTAAAAAAGGTATAAGAACCTTCATTTAATATTGCTTTTTTTGTGAAAAAATAAAAAAATTAATGTTCTTTAGAAAGAAGTAGCCAATTTAAGTCTCAAAATAATGTAAAATATAATGTTATAGAAGGCAAATATAGACATAAATCGAAAGATAATATAACATAAGAAAGTACGTTATAAAATTGTAGAAAATTTATATAGATTTTTATCAAAATAATCATCTATATGATAAGATATATTTTTATTTATTTTTATTATGGATTCAAAAAGGTTAAAGGAGGATTTTTAAAATGTCTAAGTACATAATGGCGCTTGATGCAGGAACAACTAGCAACAGATGTATACTTTTCGACGAAAAAGGAGAAATATGTAGCATAGCACAAAAAGAATTTACTCAATACTTCCCAAAACCAGGTTGGGTAGAACATGATGCAAATGAAATATGGTCATCTCAATTAGGTGTGGCTGTTGAAGCTATGGCTAAATTAGGGATAGGAGCAGATGATATTGCAGCAATAGGAATAACAAATCAAAGAGAAACAACAATAGTTTGGGACAAAAGTACGGGGGAACCAGTATATAATGCAATAGTTTGGCAATGCAGAAGAACCTCAGAATATTGTGATACATTAAAAGATAAAGGATTAACTGATAAATTTAGAGAAAAAACAGGACTTATAATAGATGCTTATTTTTCAGGAACAAAATTAAAATGGATACTAGATAATGTAGACGGAGTCAGAGAAAGAGCTGAAAAAGGGGAATTATTATTTGGTACAGTAGAAACTTGGTTAATATGGAAATTAACTAAAGGTAAAGCACATGTAACGGATTATTCTAATGCTTCTCGTACATTATTATTCAATATAAAAGATTTAACTTGGGACAAAGAAATCTTAGAGGAATTAAATATACCAGAAAGTATGTTACCAGAACCAAAACCATCAAGTTATGTGTATGGATATAGTGATGCTTCATTCTTTGGAAAGGAAATACCTATATCAGGGGCAGCGGGTGACCAACAAGCAGCATTATTTGGTCAAACATGTTTTAATCCAGGTGAAGCTAAGAATACATATGGAACAGGATGTTTTATGTTAATGAACACAGGTGAAACTCCTGTTTATTCTAACAATGGATTAGTAACAACTATAGCATGGGGACTTGACGGAAAAGTCAACTATGCTTTAGAAGGATCTATATTTGTTGCAGGTGCATCTATACAATGGTTAAGAGATGAACTTAGAATAATAGAGTCTGCTGCAGATTCAGAATATATGGCTAAAAAAGTTAAATATACTAACGGATGTTATGTAGTACCAGCATTTACAGGATTAGGTGCTCCATATTGGGACCAATATGCAAGAGGAACTATAGTTGGTTTAAGTCGTGGCGTAAACAAATACCATATAATAAGAGCTACATTAGAATCAATAGGTTATCAAGTAAATGACGTACTGCATGCCATGAAAGCTGATTCTGGAATTGATTTAGCCACATTAAAAGTAGATGGAGGGGCAAGTGCAAATGACTTCTTAATGCAATTCCAATCAGATATAATAAATGCACCAGTTAAGAGACCTTCTTGTGTAGAAACTACAGCTATGGGGGCTGCATATTTAGCAGGTTTAGCAGTAGGATATTGGAATAGCAAAGAAGATGTAATTAAAAACTGGGCAATAGATAAAGTATTTAGTCCTATTATGGGAGAAGACCAAAGAGAAAGAAAAATAAAAGGATGGAATAAAGCTGTTAAGTATTCATTTGGTTGGGCTAAAGAAGAAGACAAAGCTACTTCTCAAGTATAAGATATAGAAAAATATAATAGAATAACTTTAAAAATAGAAAAAGTAGAATATGTATGTTCGAGTATATAGATAAAATCGTGTTGGAGAATACTTTTATAGGTATTTTTCAACACGATTTTTTTTACAATGATTTTTTTAAAAGATATACATGCATAAAAATGTTATTTCAGTAAAATACTATAACTGAAATTTATTAGAAATATTAAGAAAATGTTAATTTAATTAAGTCTAATTTAAATCTTTATCAATAATATTGAATGATTTTTTGTTAGAATTTATACTTAATTATGTCATAACAAATAGTATATGTTGATAAACTACAACAAAAAGGGAGAGTCATACATATGAAAAAAGGAATAAAGTACCTTGTATCAATAATTATTGCAGTTATGATATTTATTTTAACTACAAATATATTTGCAATAGAAAAAAGTAGCTATACAGATGCAACACAAACAAGACAGGGTAAAACTTATGAATGGAAAAATTGGTGTGAAGAGTGGGATAAAATAAAAAATTCCCCAACTCAAATGTCGCTATCACCAGGAGAAGATGAAACCCAACTTAACTTTGCATGGTATTCAAAATCGTGTGATGTAAAACCAAATTTAAAAATAAGTGACAACCCTAAAATGGAAGATGCCAAAGCATTACAAGTTATTACGACAAAGGCGAGTGATGAATATAAAACAAATAAGGCAACCGCAACAAATTTAAAACCAAATACTAGATATTACTACAGCTATACAATAAACGGAAAGTGGACAGAACCAGCACTATATAAAACTAAAAACACAAAACGATATACTTTTGGTTTTGTTGGAGACCCGCAAATAGGTGCATCTTATCGTAATATGAATGGAGAAACAGAATTAGAAAAACAAGATAAGGCAGTCCGAAACGATAGCTTTAATTGGAACAATACAATTAAAAATATGATAAGAAGAAATTGTGATTTAAGTTTTATAATATCTGCTGGAGACCAAATACAATCTGGATATAAAAAGAATGAATCATATGACCATAATGAAATTGAATATGCAGGATATTTAAGTCCATGTGTATTAAAATCAATACCAATAGCAACAACTATAGGTAATCACGATGAAAATAGTGAAAATTACTCATATCATTTCAATTTACCAAATAAAAGTAAATTGGGTTCTACTGTTGCAGGAGGAGACTATTACTACAGATATGGAAACACTTTATTTATAATGTTAAATACTAATAATGAAAATATAGACGAGCATAAAAAATTTATAGAATGTGTTACAAAATTAAATAAAGATGCTAGATGGAAAGTAGTCACAATGCACCATGACATATATGGTTCTGGAGAACATTCAAGTACACCAAGTGTAGTAAAATTGAGATATAAATTAATTCCAATACTAGAAAAAAACAATATAGACGTTGTGCTTAGTGGACATGACCATATATACTCAAGATCATATATATTAAAAGGCGGTAAACTAGATAAAAATGATATGCTGAGTGATAAAGAATACGAAAAATATGCTAAAGGAAATAAAAATAGCAATAAGAAATATAAAAAATATCTACAATCGATAGAAGATGAAGAGGCGATAGAGAGCAAGGAATTAATGTGTGCAACAAATCCAAAGGGGATTTTATATATTACAGCAAATTCATCATCAGGTAGTAAATACTACGACTTAGCACCAAATCAACAAGCGTATATTGCATATCGTTGGCAAGAAAATGTTCCAACATATTCAATGATAGATGTTACAGATAGAGCATTTACAATAAATACTTATAGAGTTGATAATAATAAAAAAATAGATACAACATTTACGATAATAAAATAATTTATATAAATTTAAAAGCAATCATCTAAAAGACTTATAAATTAAAAAGATGCATGTGAGATAATTATTAATCATGCATCTTTTTATTTGTATATTTATTTTAAGATATTTTTGGCTAACTAATTTCGTTTTGCCAATATGCTTTTTGCAACACTGAGTCCATTAGCAGAAGCTTGTTGCAAACCTCTTGTAACAGAGGCACCATCACCCATAGCACGAAGATTTTTTACACTAGTTTCAAAATCTTTATTTACAATGACTTTATTAGAATAGAACTTAACTTCAACACCATAAAGTAATGTTTCATCACTAGCAATACCAGGTGTCACCTTATCAAGTGCCAAAATCATTTCTTCTATATCCACCATTATTCTGTGTGGTAAAACAAGAGATAAATCCCCAGGAACAGCATCTTTAAGAGTAGGAATTAAGTTATTTCTACAAAGTCTTTCCTCTGTTGTTCTTCTTCCTCTTTGGAAATCGCCAAATGTTTGAACAAGAATTTTACCATCACATAACATGTTGCTAAGTTGAGCAATTTGTTTTCCATATTCAATAGGTGTTTTAAACGGTTTTGTAAAATTTTTAGAAACTAATAACGCAAAGTTTGTATTATTAGTTTTAAATTCTTTTGATTTATAAGCATGACCGTTTACAACAGCGAGACCACCTTCATAATATTCTGTAGCAACTTCACCAGATGGATTTGTACAGAAGGTTCTAACCTTATCATCAAAAGTAGGAGTGTAATAGACTAATTTAGCTTCATATAGATTTTTATTTAAAAATTCCATTACCTCGTCCCTAACTTCAACACGAACACCGATATCTACAGTCCCGACTTGAGTTTCTATATTGTGTTTTTTACATAAATTTGAGAACCATTCAGAACCTTCACGACCGATACCGCTTACAATTTCATCACCGAAGAATTGTCGACCATCATCTAAAATAACACCTTTTGCAACATTATCTTCTATAATAATATCATCAACCATAGTGTTGAAAATCATCTCAATCCCAGCTGATAGCAAGTGTTCTTGAAGTTTGGAATATATTTTATATCCCTCTTCAGTCCCCAAATGTCTAATTGGACATTCGATTAATTTTAAGTTAGCATTGATAGCTTTTCTTCTTATTTCAGTAATTTCTTTTGCTTTATCGATACCATAAACTTTAGTATCAGCACCGAATTTTAAGTATATAGAATCAGATTCTTTAATAAGTTCAATAGTTTTATCATAGCCTAAAATTTCAGGAAGATTTCCACCTACATCTGGAGATAGTGACAACTTACCATCAGAAAAAGCCCCAGCACCTGCAAATCCAGTAGTTATAGAACATGGTTGGCATCCAACACATTTTTTAGTTTTACGTTTAGGGCAATTTCTTTTTTCGATAGGTCTGCCTTTTTCAATCATTAATATATTTAGATTTTTGTTGTTCTCAATTAATTCATATGCACAGAAAATCCCGGAAGGCCCTGCACCTATAATAATAACGTCGTATTTCTTCATAGAAAATACCCCCTTTGTATAAAATGAAATTTATATTATTTAAGATAAAAATTATCTTTTCATCGATTTGATTATAGCTTTCGTATCTTTATCAACACGAAGAGACTCACATATTTTTTGTAGTGATTTATTATATGTGAAATCATCTAATTTATTATTTTTAAGATAATTCATAGTTTTTTCTTCGAATTTTACAAAACACAGTGATATAGCCCAAGCAACAGCCATTTTTACATAATAGCCTTCATGTTTAACCTCGTCTAAAGTTTCTAAAATAAGATCTATGTAGTCTTCTGTAATATAGTAATTTAAAATAATTACAACAGCAAATCGAATTTCAAATTCTTTATTTGATTTAAGATAAGGTTGTATAAATTCCAAAACTTTTTCCTTATTTTTATTTACAAACTTAAGGCTATTGCAAAAACTATCGCAAATAGCCCAATTATCTATCTTTGGAACAAAGCTTTCAATATAGTTTAATTTTTCATCAACATCACATTTTGCATATGCTATTACAAGGCCATTAATCATGACTTCTTCATAATAATCATTACTTGAAATTGCTAAAAAATCTCTCCAATCCCCTTTGGCAATTTCTTTAGCAATTTCTCTTAACTTTGGCAGTCGAACTCCGATTATATTATCGATATTTGGACATAATCCGCTGTGAAATTTTTTATATTTCTCATCAGATAGTTCAAATAATTTATCTTTTAGGTTATTCATTAAATCACCTCGTTATGTTAATCTTTTACAAGAAAATAGTAGCATAAGATGTTTAAAATTTATAGTATATTGAGGTAAAGAATAAAAAGATTGTGTAAAATAAAACCTAATATATGAACCATTGTATGATAGTAAGTGCAATATGATATATTTTAAAATGTTAAGTTAGAACTATAAAAAATTATATCTTAAAAATGGTAAAAAAAGTTGCATTAAAGCCAAAAATTATATACAATAAATATATACATATAGTGCCCAGTTATTTAAATGTATTAATTATTTACCAAGAAGAAGGTGATTTTCACCTTCTATTTTTTTGAAAAATTTTTAGAGAAAAATGAAAAAATCCCAAGCTATTTAAACTTGAGATTTTTTACCGTTTATTTAAAAGTATAAGTTTTAAAAACTATTCACATATTAATTGCTATAAAATAAATCATCTTTATCTCTAGGGCCATTTTGATTTGCTGATGAACCATTTTTGTTCAAGTCAGTTAAATCTGTAACATATTCTGAGTAAAAATGAGGATCCCTATTTATGTTATTAGAATCATAATGCTCTGTATTATCATATTTTGAATATGTTTCAGTTTCTTGTGCGCAGTGGGCACAAAGTTTTGTTTCTGGCAAGATATCGAGTCTTTCTGATTCTATTTTGTTATGACATCTTTCGCAATATCCAAATTCATCATTATCAATTTTATTTAGTGCATCATTGACTTTATCTAATCTATATTGTTGATGGTCTGTTAAACTATTTTGCATATCATTCATATAAACTTCAGTACCAATATCTCCTGGATGGTTATCATAACTAGATAATTCACCAGAACTATATCTTTCACTAGTATGACGTGATGTATCACCAAATAGTGTATTATCCTTCATTTCTGATATTAAATTTTCGAGTTCTGCCTTTTCTTTTTTTAATTGTTTTTTATAATTATTTGAGTCCATATTATCATCCCTCGCATAAAATATTTATTAAAAATGTCGATTCTATTATATGGAGTATTCAAAATCATATACCCGGGGATAATAGTAAAAAATATATTGTTTTTTAGGCTCTTAGAATCAAAAATGTTATAAATAAAAAAATAAATATACCAACTTTTTACAGATTGATGTAAAATTATGAAAAATTTAGTATAATATTAAGGTATAACAAAATATATATTTATTTTTTTGCAAGTGTTTTGTCGTTTGCAAATTAAAAAAAATAATATTATAGTATAAACATAAATTATTTGTAACACAAATAAAATTTATGTATAAATTTTGTAATAAAACTGTAGGTATTTTAACGATTAATGGTATAATAATACTTATAGGATTAATAAGATAAACGTGTGAAAGGATGTATTATAAAATGACTAATGAATTATCAATGAAAGAACTGTTAGACCAACAAGAACAACAGTTAGACAAATTACAAGTAGGGGAGCTTATAACAAGTTCTATAACTAAGGTATCTCATGGAGCAGTTATCATAAGTTTAGAATGTGGATTTGACGGAGTAATCGCTTTAGACGATTTAAATATAGAAGAAGGTAAAGAAATCGCTGACGTTTATAAAGTAGGCGATGAAATATCAGCTGTTATAACAAAAGTATCTCCTAAAGATGGCACAGTAAGATTATCAAAAGTATTAGCAGATCAAGAAAATGACTTAAAAGAATTAGAAATAGCACACAATGAGCATAAAATAGTGACTGTAAAAGTTGAAAAAGCAATACAAAGAGGTTTATTTGCAAAATACAAAACTGTTCAATTATTTATGCCAATATCTCAAATAGACACTAAATTCGTAAATGACACAAAAGAATATGTAGGCCAAGAATTAGATGTTTATGTAATAGAATACAATGCTAATAGAAATAGATTTGTTGCATCTCACAGAGAAGTATTACAAGAAAGATTAAATGCTGAAAGAGAAGAAAGAAGAGAAAGAGTTAAAGCTGAAAGAGATGCAGAAAGAGCTAGAGTTAGAGCTGAAAGGGATGCAGAAAGAGCTAGAATAAAAGAAGCTAGACAAAGCATATTTGATTCTCTTGAAGAAGGACAAAAAATACATGGTAAAGTAACAAAAATAATGCCTTATGGAGCTTTCATAGATATCGGTGAAGGTCTAGAAGGTTTAGCTCATATAAACAACTTATCTTGGAAAAGAGTAGAATCTGTTGAAGATGTTGTTGCTGAAGGTCAAGAATTAGATGTTTATGTATTAGAAGTAAATAGAGAAAATAACAGAATAGCTTTAGCTGTTAAAGATATAAACAATGATCCATGGAAATTAATAGCACAAGAAGTTGCTGTTGGTGATGTAATAACTGGTAAAGTTGTTAGAACTATAGAAAGAGGAGCTTTCGTTGAAATAAAAGAAGGTGTTGAAGCTTATTTACCAATATCTCAATTAAGTGAAAATAGAGTTCCTACAGTAAACAGTGTAGTAAATCCTGGAGATGAAATAGAAGCTAAAATATTAAACTTCCAACCAGAAGAAAAAAGAATGTTAATATCTATAAAAGAAGTTAATGCAGAACCAGAAGAAGATTACACTCAATTTATGAAACCTGAAGAATCTTTAGGTGCTACAATTGGTGATGCAGTGAAAAAATCTGAAAAATAATAATTAAAGATAAAAATAAGAGCTGTCTCAATATTGAGGCAGCTTGATATATTTTATAATAAAATACGACACGAAGGGGAATTTTAATGAAAGCAATAATAGACATGCATACACATACAGTGGCGAGTGGACACGCTTACAGTACAATACATGAAAATGTACAATTCGCAAAGAAACACGGAATAAAAATTCTAGGAATGTCAGACCACGGTCCAGATATGCTTGGAGGGCCACAGCTATACTTTTTTAATAATTTAAAAGTAGTTCCAGATGAAATAGATGGGGTTAGAGTTTTAAAAGGAATGGAAGCTAATATACTAGATATAGATGGGAATTTAGATAAAATAGATCCAAGGGCACTTCCAGGGCTTGATTATTTAATAGCAAGTCTTCACACAGTATGTATAGAACCATCAACTAAGGAAGATAATACAAAGGCAATACTAAATGCTATGGAACAAGAAAAAGTTAAGATTATAGGACATCCAGATGATTCTAGATATCCACTTGACTATGAAGCTATAGTAAAAAGAGCCAAAGAAAAAAATATCTTATTAGAAGTTAATAATTCATCATTATCACCAGATACTTCTAGAGAAGGTACTAGAGAAAATGTGAAAACATACTTAGAACTTTGTAAAAAATACGGTGTAAGAATTATAATGGGAACAGATTCTCATATTTGCTATGATATAGGTATTTTTACACATGTTGAACAATTAATTGAAGAGATTAATTTTCCAAAAGAATTAGTAATAAATTATTGGGAAGACAAAATAATAGAATTTTTCGGAATTTAATGAATTAAAAAAATGTAGAAAAAATATTGACAAAAAAAGGAAATTAATATATTATTTTAATTAAGTTAAACAAATACACAAAATAACAAAAAAAACGAAACAAAGGCATTGAGTAGAAGTAGTAGGAATTTATGAAACTTACAGAGAGCCAAAGTGTGGTGTGATTTGGCAGTGGATGAATCTGAACTTGTCTAGGAGCTGTTTACCTAGGGTAAAACGTTAGTCTACGTTATAAGGCATACAGTTTTAACTGTTACAGAGTGGGCTTTTTATAAGCTAACTAGAGTGGTACCGCGAGAATACAACCTCGTCTCTAATTTTTAGAGACGGGGTTTTTTAATTGGTAAATAACGAGAGAAGGCCAATCTCGAATGAATTTTTAATTTTTAAAATATTTGGTAAATAATTGATAATTATAATAACTGGGACTCGATAAGAGAAAAAATAATAGGGAATAAATAAAAAAAGCATAAAATACAAAAATAATTAGGGAAAATAAATAATAAAAGGCACAAAGAAGTATAAGTATGATAATTAATTGTACGAAATAATATAAATAACTGGGGAATGAAATAAACTTCAATTAAAATATCAGAATATACTGAATATTATGAAATATACAATGTAAATAATTAATACAGGGGGATTTAAATATGAAAAATAGTGAGTTTAATTATAAAAAATACGTGAAACCAAATTTTCAACCAAAAAACTTTACAAATCGCGAATGGCCAGACAAAGATATAACAAAGGCACCTATTTGGTGTAGTGTAGATTTAAGGGACGGGAATCAATCACTACCTACACCAATGAGCGTAGACGAAAAAATGGGTATGTTTAAAATGTTGTTAGATGTAGGATTTAAAGAAATCGAAGTTGGATTTCCATCAGCATCACAAACTGAGTATGATTTTTTAAGAAAATTAATTGATGAAAACTTAATACCAGATGATGTTAAGGTGCAAGTTTTAACTCAATCAAGAGAACACTTAATAACAAAAACTTTTGAAGCATTAAAAGGATGTAAAAATGCGATAGTCCATTTATACAATTCAACATCAGTATTACAAAGAGATGTAGTTTTTAATATGGATAAAGAAGAAATAATAGGAATAGCTGTTAAGGGGGCAAAATTAATTAAAGAAGAGGCAGCTAAATATCCAGAAACAAACTTTCAATTTGAATATTCACCAGAAAGTTTTACAGGAACTGAAATGGATTATGCTCTTGAAATATGTGAGGCTGTTATGGATGTATGGCAACCAACATCAGAAAATAAGATGATAATAAACTTACCATCAACTGTTGAAATGACAACGCCAAATAGATATGCAGACCAAATCGAATGGTTCAGCAAAACTATTAAAAATAGGGACTGTGTATCAATTAGTTTACACCCACACAATGATAGAGGGACATCAACAGCTGCTGCAGAATTAGGATTATTAGCAGGGGCTGATAGAATAGAAGGTACTTTATTTGGAAATGGAGAAAGAACAGGAAACTTAGACATATTAATAGTTGGTATGAATATGTACTCTCAAGGGGTAGATCCTGAACTTGATTTTTCAAATATAAATAAAATAGCAGAAATATATAAAGACTGTACAAAATTACCTATACATGAAAGACATCCATATGTCGGTGATTTAGTCTTCACTGCATTCTCTGGTTCACACCAAGATGCAATAAGAAAAGGTATGAAAGCTAGAGAATCTAGAGGTGAATATGTATGGCAAGTTCCTTACTTACCACTAGATCCTCACGATTTAGGAAGAGAATACAAAGAAATCATAAGAATAAATTCTCAATCGGGTAAAGGTGGAGCAGCATATATTATGGAAAGTGAATTTGGATACAATATGCCAAAAGCTATGCAAAAATATTTCGGCAAAGTTGTTAAGAGACGTTCAGATTCAATGGGTAAAGAACTTTCTCCACAAGAAATATTCAACTTATTCGAAAAATGGTACATCAATATTGAAACACCATATAAATTAACAAAATACAAAATAAGTTCTGTTGATTCTGACTCATTTGATGTTGATAGCAATAATATAGAAACTAATAATTTATTATTGGAAGCAGTTATAAACTTCAATGGACATGATTATACAATAAAAGGAACTGGTAATGGTCCAGTCGATGCATTCAGTAATGCTTTAATGCAACAAGATGAAGAAGAGTTAAAATCACTTAAAAATTATAAATTCGTTCACTATCATGAACATGCTCTTGGTGAAGGTTCACACGTTAAAGGGGTTGCTTATATCCAAATTGATACTGGATGTACTGAGCCATATTTCGGAGTTGGAATATCTGAAAACATCAATACAGCAGCAATAAGCGCACTTATGAACGCTATTAATAAGAGCTATATAAAAATGGATGTAAACTAAGATTAAATATATAAAGTAAAAATCGTAGGCTATGGCTAATACTATAGCCTACTAAAAATATTAATTGAGAAAATACAGGTAAATAGATAATATATTGAAAGAAATAAGGGGGATACGCCAATGGGGATGACAATGACACAAAAAATCTTAGCAAAACACGCTGGGATGGATGAAGTAAAAAAAGGACAATTAATAGAAGCTAACCTAGATTTAGTATTAGGAAATGATATAACTACTCCAGTTGCAATAACTGAATTTAATAAATTAGGAATAGATAAAGTATTCGACAAAACTAAGGTTACAATAGTTTGTGACCACTTTACACCAAACAAAGATATAAAAAGTGCAGAACAATGTAAAGTAGCTAGAACTTTTGCAAGAGGAAAAGAAGTTGTAAACTACTTTGATGTCGGACAAATGGGTATAGAACACTGCTTATTACCAGAAAAAGGTCTTGTAACATGTGGTGATGTAGTAATCGGTGCTGACTCACATACTTGTACATATGGAGCACTTGGTGCGTTTTCAACAGGTATTGGTTCGACTGATATGGCTGCTGGTATGGCAACAGGAAAAGCTTGGTTTAAAGTTCCAGGAGCAATCAAATTTGTTCTTAAAAATAAACCAGCTAAATGGATAAGTGGTAAAGATATAATCTTACACATAATCGGGGAAATTGGAGTTGATGGAGCAAGATATATGTCAATGGAATTTGCCGGAGATGGTGTTCAATATTTATCAATGGATGACAGATTCACAATATGTAATATGGCTATAGAAGCAGGGGCTAAAAATGGTATATTCCCTGTTGATGAAAAAACTAAAGAATATATAGAAGCTCATCCATGCAAAACTATCGAAAAAAATCCAACTGTATACGAAGCAGATGAAGATGCTGAATATGACAGAGTGATTGAAATAGATTTAAGTGAATTAAAACCAACAGTAGCATTTCCACATCTACCAGAAAACACAAAAACTACTGATGAAATAACTGAAGATATAAAAATAGATCAAGTAGTAATTGGTTCATGTACAAACGGTAGAATTGAAGATATGAGAATTGCTGCAGAAATAATGAGAGGTAAAAAAGTTGCTGATGATGTAAGATGTATAGTTTTCCCAGGAACTCAAGCAATCTACCTTGAAGCGATAGAAAAAGGATATATAACTGATATGGTACTTGCAGGAGCTGCAATTTCAACACCAACATGTGGACCTTGTCTAGGTGGACACATGGGAATATTAGCAGCAGGTGAAAGAGCAGTATCAACTACAAATAGAAACTTTGTAGGAAGAATGGGTCATACAGAATCAGAAGTTTATTTAGCAAGTCCAGCAGTTGCAGCAGCATCTGCAATAACAGGAAAAATATCATCACCAAGTGAAGTTTTTGGAGGGGAAAAATAATATGTTAGCAAGTGGAAAAGTTTTTAAATACGGAGATAATATAGATACAGATGTAATAATACCAGCGAGATACTTAAACACTCCTGATATGAAGGAATTAGCATCTCATTGTATGGAAGATATAGATAAAGAATTTGCTCAAAAAGTAGAAGAAGGGGATATAATAGTAGCAAATAAAAATTTTGGATGCGGTTCATCAAGAGAACATGCTCCAATAGCAATAAAAGAAAGCGGAATCTCTTGTGTAATAGCATCAACTTTTGCGAGAATTTTCTACAGAAATGCAATAAATATAGGCCTTCCAATACTTGAATGTGATGAAGCAGCAAAAGGTATTGAAGAAGGCGACAAAGTTGAAATAGACTTCAAAACAGGTGTAATTAAAAATATAACTAAAAACGAAACTTATCAAGCAGAACCATTCCCAGAATTTATGCAAAATATAATTCAAAATGGTGGCTTAATTAAATCAATAGAAAAAAATAAATAAGAAAAAAGTGATTAACCATATTTAGATGGATAGTTACATAAATAAAAATATATAAGGGAAAAAGAAGTCAACCAGGGGGATTATATAGATGGATTTTAAAATAGCAGTAATAAAAGGTGACGGTGTGGGTCCTGAAATAGTAGATGAAGGATTAAAAGTTTTAGATAAAATAGCTCAAAAATACAACCACAAATTTGAATATACAAATGTATTAGGTGGAGGAGCTGCAATAGATGTAACAGGTGAACCGCTACCAAAAGAATCACTAGATACATGCAAAGCTAGCGATGCAGTTTTATTAGGTGCAGTTGGTGGACCAAAATGGGACAATATAGAAAGTTCAAAAAGACCAGAAAAAGGTTTATTAGCTCTTAGATCAGGACTTGGATTATTCGTAAACTTAAGACCTGCAACAATGCATGAAAGCATAAAAGAAGCATCACCACTTAGAGCTGACATAGTAGAAAAAGGTGTAGATTTTGTAGTTGTTAGAGAACTTACAGGTGGAATATACTTCGGTGAAAGAAAAACAGGTGTAGAAAATGGTGTTGAATTTGCATATGATGTTGAAAAATACGATGAAAATGAAATAAGAAGAATAGGTAAAAAAGCTTTTGAAACAGCAATGATAAGAAATAAAAAATTAACTTGTGTTGATAAAGCTAATGTTCTTGATAGTTCTAAATTATGGAGAAAAGTTTTAAACGAACTTGCAAAAGACTATCCAGAAGTTGAATTATCATATATGTATGTTGATAATGCAGCTATGCAACTGGTAAAAGACCCTTCTCAATTTGATGTTATTGTAACTAATAATATATTCGGCGATATAATATCAGACGAAGCTTCAATGATAACAGGTTCTATAGGAATGTTACCATCAGCATCAGTTAGAGGAGACGACTTCGGTATGTATGAACCAATCCATGGTAGTGCACCAGACATAGCTGGACAAAACGTAGTAAACCCAATCGCTACAATATTATCAGTAGCTATGATGCTTAGATATAGCTTTAAATTAGAAGAAGAAGCAAAAGCTATAGAAACTGCAGTTACAAATGTTCTAAATGCAGGATATAGAACAAAAGATATCTACAATGGTGTTGGTGAAGTAGTTGGAACAAAAGAAATGGGAGATTTGATAGCAAAAGAAATATAGTGATTAAAAAATTAAAGTTTTACAATGATTAAAAAGTGTTACAGTTTTAAATAAATATGATTAAAGTAGAATAAACAGAAAGAAAATCCATAAGATGCAGATAATATTATTTGTGACTTATGGATTTTTTAGATAAAAAAATAGCCACTTAAAAAGTGGCTAAATTACATTATACTGTCACGTATAAGGCAGGGTTATTTAATAAATATTCTATCTTTTGGGGAAAGTAGAATATGATTAAGTTATAAAATTAAAAAAGTCAGAAGACGACAAGTCTTCTGACCTAATTTACATGTTTTCAAACACTTATTATCAATAACTTAATTTTATACTTAGATTATATATACAATTACAAACTATGTCAACTCAAAATGGAATGATTTAACAAATGATTTATATACTTATTAAGTTAGCATAAATAAAAATATAGTAATAAGTATTACACGTATTACAAAATTCACCTAATTTATTTACTAGTTGACAATAAAAAAACATAGTGCTACTATCTAACTAAATAGACCATAAAAACATAAATAAAGAAATTAAACCACGAAGGCTTAGCGGTTCTTTGAGAACCAAATGTTTTTGTGGTTTTTTTGTATATATGGAGGTTGATTATGAATCAGGTAAACTTTTTTAATTCTATTGCAAAGGATTGGGATAATATTATTAAAGTTGATGAAACAAAGATAAATTATCTTTTATCACAAATTGATATAAAAGAAGATGATTATATTTTAGATGTAGGAACTGGCACAGGTGTACTAATTCCCTTTTTGGCTAAATTAAACCCAAAAGGAAGTATAAAAGCTGTAGATATATCATGCAATATGCTGGATATAGCAAGAAATAAATTCGATGATATAAATAATATAGAATTTACTTTATTAAATGTAGAAACTGATAATTTAGATGAAAAATTCAATAAAATAGTACTTTACTCTATGTTTCCACATCTAAAAGATAAGACAAATACAATAAAAAAATTGGTACAGAAAAACCTATTAGACTGTGGAAAACTTATTATAGCACATTCTGATAGTAGAGAATACTTAAATAATATGCATAAAAATACAGATAAAAGAGTTAGTGAATCTAGACTTATTGATGTAAATGAACAAAAGAAAATATTTGAGGATGCTGGTTTGAAAGTAGAAAAAGCGTTTGAAGATGATAATATTTATTACATAGTTTTAACAAAATAAATTAAAAATTTTAAGGGGGAAATTTTTATGAACCAAAAAACTATAGGAACAAAACAATTAAGAATATTGTAACAGCAATTACGACAGCAGTTCCTGGAATGATAATTCAACTGATATTTATACCTATTTTGATTAAGTTTTTAGTATCAAACTCTGAAATACGTAAATCTTTAGCATCTTAGGAAAGAAGTATAATATTATCATTATAGATGAAAGTAGAAATTTTGTGTAATGGTGCATAAAATTAATATAAATTGTTAAAGGAGAGTATCTAAAATAGAAATACTCTCCTGATTTTTGTAATAACAAATTGGAATATTAAAATTTGAAATTATAGTGTAAAATAATATATGAACAAGTATTCATTTAATGAAAATTGTTATATGGTGATACCATATATTAATTAAAAATAAATTTGATTTGTGGGAATATAAAGGAGGAGAAAAATGGCAGTAACACAAATGACTAAAGGTAGTATTTCAAAACAACTTATATTGTTTTCTATTCCAATTTTAATTTCAAACTTATTTCAACAATTATACAACACAGTAGATACGGCGATAGTTGGAAGGTTTGTGGGAGCTAATGCTTTGGCAGCTGTTGGAACATGCAACTTAGTAGTTGTTTTTATGATTTACTTCTTTATAGGTTTATCAAATGGATCTAGTATAGTTTTATCACAATGTTTTGGGGAAAACGACGAAGAAAAAGTATTCAAAACAGTTCACACAACAATGGGGCTTAGCTTTATATCAGGTATAGTATTAATGATAGTTGGTTTATTAAGTGCGGAAACTATCTTAAAAATGATAAATACTCCTGATGATGTAATAGGATATGCAGTTACATATATTAGAGTTTATTTCTTGAGTATGATTCCTATGATGATTTATAATATGGGAACAGGAATACTAAGAGCTATGGGAGATAGTAAAACGCCACTTTATTATCTAGGTGCAGCAGGTATATTAAATATAATACTAGATTTAGTATTTATAATAGTTTTTAATATGGGAGTAATGGGTGCAGCACTAGCAACAACATTATCACAAACATTATCTGCAATTTTAATACTTATAAAATTAATTAGTAGCAATGAAGTATACAAACTTAATATAAGTAAAATAAGAATAGACAAAGATATATTAAAACGTATTTTAGTAATAGGTGTGCCAACAGGATTACAATCTGTATTAATTTGTTTCTCAAATATAATTGTACAATCAAAAGTAAATCTATTCGGATTAGATGTAATGGCAGCACTTACTGTATATTATAAAGTAGAAGGATTTATATACATGCCAATAGAAGCACTTGCTATGGCAGCTAGCAACTTTATCGGACAAAATATCGGAGCTAGAAATGTTGAAAGAGTTAAAAAAGGTAAATCTTTAAGTATGAAAATATGTGTAGGAATGACTGTATTAATAGGAGGATTAATTATGATATTTAAAACTCCAATACTACATGCATTTACAACTGATTCAGAGGTAGTAAAATACGGTTCACAATTTATAATGTTTATAGTTCCACTATACTTTATATATGCAATGAATCAAATATTATCAGGTGTGCTTAGAGGTGCTGGAAAAACTTTTGTACCTATGTTAATTGGACTTGTTTGCATGTGTGGATTTAGAGTAGGTTGGCTTGTTGTAATGATGGGAATTGTAAAAGATGTAAGAATAATTTATGCAAGTTATCCATTAACATGGATACTTACAAATATAGCGATGACAGCTTATTATTATAAGAGTAGTTGGATAAAAAAAACAACATTAGAAGCTGTTGAAACTGTATAAAACCTTAAAATTAAAAAATTAAATTGTAAAAAATGCCTGTATTTGATTTATTGACGGATACAGGCTATTTTTATTACTTTTAGGATTCTAAAATATAGAAAAAAATCTATAATTATGTAATAATATAAATTAGAAATATATATATAATGGGGAGAAGAAAATGGCAGCTGAAATAAAAGAAGAAAATTTGAGTTTGGCACTTCGATTTATAGTCGAGAAATTTGGAAAAGATGCACTTTTAAATCAAAATAAAGTAAAAGCTATACTACCGGATTTACTATCTAATAAGTTTACAACTGAAACAAGTTGGGTAATGGATGCAATTAATTCAGGAATAGTAGGTATCTTACTAAATCCAAATAATACAAATGAAGAAGCTATAGAGAAGGCGAAAGATGTATTTGAGAATCATTATATTACAGAGATGAGACAAGAATATGTTTTAGATTGTTTATCATATGCTTTAGGATGGACTAATACAAAGGTAGATAGTTTAGATGAGTATAAAGCAAAATTAAATAAAAAGAATTCTAAACCAAAGCTTAATTTAGAAAAAGAAATAGTATTTAAAGATAGTATTGATGATAACAATAAGCATAATGAACAGAAAGAACCTGATTATGATGAAATTTTAAATCAACAAAAAGAAGAATATAGACAAGAACCTGTAAATACAAATATACAATTTAATGACAATAATTTAAATAACAGAAATAATCAAAATCAGTATAATAATTCAAATGGAAACAAGAAGAAATTATTACTTTTAATACCGTTATTATTAATAATTTTAGGATTAGGTATAGCTAAGTTATCTGGAGGACCTGGAGATGTAGAGGTTTCAGATTTCTATTTTACTCCACAAACTAAATTAAATGGAACTACATATATGATAGAAGATGGTGAAACAGTTGAGCTTAATCTTACCTTTGATGCTAAGAAAGAAAATAAGATAGATAAAAATAAGATATCTTATTCATTAGATGATAATAAGGTATGTAATTACCAAAAACAAACATATAATAAATGTATATTAGTAGGTGTTGGTGAAGGAACTACGACTCTTCGTATATACTATGATGATAAGGAAATACAGACTATAAATATTGGAGTTGGAAATGTTGATAGCAATGATAGTGATGATGTTGCAGTTGAAAGTATTTATCCAAGTTCTAATGCTCAAAAAAGTGGAAGTGGTTATGTACTTCCAGTAGGAGAAGAAGCACAATTAAAAGTAAAATTAAGCGGTGATGATGTTGAAAATGATGAATTATCTTATTCTTTAGATGATTCAAGCATAGTAGATTTATCTTATGACGGAAACAAATGTATATTATATGGTAATCAAGCAGGTTCAACAACTTTAAGAATTATGTATGATGGTGATGAAATATACAGCGTTGGATTAACTTTCAAAGAGAGTGACATTGCATCATCAAATAATGATAGCAACAGTAATTCAGATTCTAATAGCGAAGTAGACTTAGTTGTAAAAGGATATTTGGAGAATTACGGAAATGCACGAAATTATGGAAGCATTAGCTATGTAAGTGATTATCTAACTTCATCAGGAGATCTATACAAACAATTATCAAAAACTATACCTAAAACATATGAAAAAGGTACTCAAGTAGATGTCGTTGGATATACTAAAAATAGCATGAAAAGAGAAGGCAATAAGTATAGAGTATCAGCAACTATAGAATATAATATATATAAACAAGATAAAGGAGCTCAATATCAAAAAGAATATATGGAATTTATAGTTGTACAATCATCAGGTCAATGGTTGATAGATCACTATGATAACTGGCAAATGCTAGAGCAACATAATATTTAAAAAAATATATATCATATAAATAAGATTCATTAAAAAAATTACAAATTTAAAATTTAAGAGGGTGATAATATGACAGTAACAAGAAGAGGGTTATTATGGGAAATTCTTAATTCTTGGTGGATTATACTATCTTTCTGTGGACTTTCATTTATATCGTTTTTTTATATAGGTAATAAATCGAGAACAACTAAATGGAAAGTAACAGGAATACTTTATTTTTTAGTTTATGTTGTAGCCTTAACTTGTATTGCAACATTACCTTTTGGTACATTATCTAATATAGCCGTAGTAGTGTGGTTAGCAAGTTTATTAATAGGCCTTATTCAATCATTTATGGTTAGAAAAGAATATCTTATAAGAAGAGATTATATACTTACTAATGGAATAGAAGAAAAAGACCTAGAAGAGATGAGAAAACATGTAAAAAAACAATATAAAGGCAAAGATTATATTGAAAGTAGCGGGAATGACACACATTTTGACAGTACTTATCACTCAAATATAGAATATAGAGATTATGATACAGTTTCAAATAAACCTGAAACAAATCCTTTTGAGGGTGAGTATTATGATGAAAGTATAGTCAAAAATAATGAAGAAATCCTTGATAATAGCAAGTATGTATCTTACAGCAAAAAAAATAAAGATGCAGAAAATATAAGTAAAAGTAATCAAATAAATATAAATTTCTGTACTATGGATGAATTATTAAAACTTCCAGGAGTTAATGAAGAAACTGCAGCAAAAGCAGTATCTTTAAGAGAAATGTTAGGCGGATTTAATTCAGTTCAGGAATTTATAGACATGACACATATTGAACCACAGTATGTAGATCAAATAAGAGAAAAAGCGACAATAAGAGAATAGAATAAAATTTTAAAAGTAAGCGGAAATAATATAATATTTTCGCTTACTTTTTGTGTGAATTTAAAATATAAGAGTTTAATATTAATATGTTTTACATAAACCGACTAAATAGATATTGATAATACAAATATTTTAAAGTATGATTAGAATATAGAAAAATATGTTAAAGATTATTGGATTTTGGAGGAATATACGTATATGGGAAGTGAGAAAAATCTAAGTGAATCCTTACGATATATATATGAGCATAAGGGGATAGATACATTTCTAAATGAAAAAATCATGTACTCCATATTAAGTGATTTAATGCCTAGAAATACAAAAGAAATAAACTGGGTAATAGATGCAATTAATAGTGGAGCAGTCAAACCTTTAATAGAAGCTGAAAAAAATAATTTCAATAAGGAAGAGTATAAGCAAAAAGCTAGAAGAGTTTTTGAAGGTAATGAGATAAGTGAATCGAGAATAAATTATCTGTTAAACAGCTTTTTCTATGGCTTAAAATGGACTGATAAAATTATCAGTTTTGAAGAGATAAAACAAAAGGAAAAAATATCTCAAAATAAAAATATAAATTCTAATAACAATACCAAAAAACATAATGAACAGACAAAAAATGCTAAGAAAAACAATCAAAAAAATAATGATAAAAAAGAGGTTTATGATAAAAATAAACACTCTGACAATCATAGAAAAAATACTAATCAACAAAGACTTAACAAAAGTCAGGTAGATAAATTAGAGTTTGAGTATAATAAATTATTCAATACAATAGACAATGACATTCAACATAATGAAGACTATATAATAAACTCAAAAGGGCATAAGATTTTCTTTAATGGATTTTTAAATATAGTCGTATTTCTTGCGTGTTTATCAGTTATGTTCTCATATTTATTTATTTTAAAAGAAGGATATGTTTTTAAACGTATATTATTCTTAGATATAATTGGACTTGTTTTAGGAATAAAAATATTAATGAGCAATTTTAAAAACTTAAAAAAACTAAAAGAAGATATGCAACTTAAGAATATAAATAAAGAATATATATCTTTGATAAATCAAATTGGTTCTAATAAAATTCAGTTAAAAAAAGGTGCAGTTAGAAGTTTTAATAAGTATAACGAATTAAATAATTTGCTTAGAAACTATAAAGAAGAGTATAGAAGTATAAGTAATAAATGGAGTAATTGCTTGAATTCTAGAAATAGTAAAAATGAAAAAATAGCGAAAACATTAATAGTATTCTGTATTATATTTATAGTTAGTGGGGTTTATGAACCAAGACTTGTATACGATAAAGATAATATTATAACTATGATATCTAGAAATGTAGTTGAAGGAATATCTTCAAGCGTATATGAAAGTGAAAGAGGCTGTGTAAAAGCCAATTTAGCAAATGTAAGAAGAACTGCAAATAAAGAGTCTAAATCAGTTGGAAAAGTAGAAAAATATGATGTTGTTTACTTAACAGGAAAATCATATGAAAGAGACGGAAAGACTTGGTATGAGCTAGAAATGATTGACGGCAAGGGCTGGATTAGTGGCTCTGTCATAACAGTAGTTCCTAAAATTGTAAGAGTTACTGAAGAAGCTGCTAATATAAGAGAAAAAGCCAATATAAACTCAGATATAGCTGATGTAGTTAAAAGAGATGAAACTTTATATACAACAGGAAAGGCAGTAGTAGCTAAAAAAAGAACTTGGTATGAGGTTTATTTAAACGGAGAAGATGGATATTGGATTAGCTCAAATGTAGTTGAAGAAAAATAAGGTAAGTTATGAGATATTATTTTAGTAAGTTAGATAAAGAAGGTAGAGAAATTTATAAAAAGCTTTATTTTGGAATGCAAAACTTTGAAAAGAAAATATCATTAAAAGGAACAGAAAACATTGTAAGAGAGATATATTATATGATAATAAAGGATAATCCTATGATGTTTTTTGTTCATCCATCTAAATTAACTTATTTTAAAATTGGTAACTATGTATGGATTGAGCCTATATATGTTTATAGAAAAGAAGAAGCAAACCAAATAATGAATGAAATAAATATAAAATTAAAACCTTTAGAGAAAAAACTCAAAACAATAAATACCAAGTTGGAAAGAGAAAGATTTATCCATAAGTATTTATTGGAGAATGTAAGATATAAATATAATTGCAGCGAAGATGACTTTGAGTGTCATACAATTGTGGGAAGCTTTTTGTATAAGCAAGCCGTATGTGATGGAATATCTAAAGCTTTTAAACAACTTTGTGATTTAGCAAGGATAAATTGCAATGTAGTGTTCGGTGATTCATGGAATGAATATGAAAAACCGCAAAAGCACGCTTGGAATATGGTGAAAATTGACAAGGACTGGTATCATATAGATGTGACATGGAATATCAATTTATCACAAAGATTTAAATATGTTAGGTATGACTACTTTAATATAAGAGAAAGTGATGTTATTAAAGATCATAGAAACTTTGATAAACTAGAAATTTGCGATAGTTTAAAGAATAATTTCTTTTATGAGAATAAATGTATATTAAATGGTAGAAATGAATTAGAAAAATTTTTAGTAGATAAGTTAAACAATATAAAAAATAATAATGCAAGCAAGAATATCTATTTTAAATTGTATCTAAAAGAAAATGAAGATGCTTGTAGTTTAATATCAAATGCAATCAGCAAAGCATCGATAAAAACGTTTTATTTTTCAACAGGTTATACATTAAATTCTAATTCAACTCAAAATGTCTATTTAATCAGATTAAATTAAAATATTAATAAAGCAAAAGAAAAGGGTGAGATAAAATGGCAGAATTAAAAGTAGGTTCATCTATTAAGATTGAATATGGAGATGAGGCAAAAATAATAGGTGAGCTTGGAAGTGGAGCACAAGGTATAGTTTATCTTGTGGAATATAAGGGCAAAAAATATGCATTAAAATGGTATTTCTACGATAAATTAAGAGAACCTAATGCATTTAGAACTAATATAAGAAATAATATAGAAGATAAATCACCAAGTGATAAATTTTTATGGCCACAATATTTAACAGAAGGACAACAAAATGGTAGTTTTGGATACTTAATGGATTTAATTCCTTCAAATTATGTAGGTCTTACTGATATATTAAATACTTATAAAATAGAGCAAATAAAAGGAACAAATCAAGTTAAAAAAGTTCCTGTTAAGTTTACAAGTTTAGAAGCAGTAGTGAATGCTGCTATAAATATAGTAATTGCATTCAGAGAACTTCACAGAGATGGGAAAAGCTATCAAGATTTGAATGACGGAGGTTTCTATATAGATGTACAAACTGGAGATTTATTAGTTTGTGACTGTGATAATATCGCTCCAGAAGGGGATAACTATGGAATAGCTGGGATGCCAGGATATATGGCTCCTGAAGTCGTAAGGGGTATAGCTAAACCAGATGTTCAAACTGATAAATATTCTTTAGCAGTTGTATTATTTAAATTACTATTTAGACATGACCCACTTGAAGGAGCTAAGGTTTTAAAAAGTGTTTGTCTACATGAAGCAGCAGACTTAAAACATTATGGAAAAGAAGCTGTATTTATATACGACCCAGAAGACACGTCTAACAGACCTGTTAAGGGCGTGCATGATAATGTAATCAACTTATGGAGAGTTTATCCAGAATATATAAGAGATGCATTTATAAGATCATTTACAACAGGAATCAAAAATCCTAACCACAGAATAATCGAAAATGAATGGCAAAAATTATTTGTGAGACTTAGATCAGATATAATTCACTGTGAATGTGGAAGAGTTAGATTCTCTAATGCTTATGTTAATAAAGATGGAATGTATATATGTCCAAGCTGTTCAAATAAATTCTTATCAATTAAATTCGATGATATAGATATACCTGTATTTGCAGGCCAAAAACTATATAGATGCTTTACTGCAAAAGGAAATGATGACTTTAACACAGTAACAGCAACTATAATGGAAAATAAAAAACACAAAGGTGTAATGGGTATAAAAAATAACACACAAGATACATGGAAATGTACACTTCCAAACGGTGAAATAAAAGAAGTTGAACCAGGAAAAACAAGAGCTTTAGGAAAAGGAATGACAATAGATTTCGGAAAAAGTATAATAGCAAAATTATAAAAATTAATAAATGAAGAATATTTTAATGAAGGAGGAGGCAAAGATATGCCACTAAATTTACATAAAGATGAAGAAATTACAATAGATGAATTTAAGGAATATGATTTTGACCCGCTAGAAGTAAAACCAATATCTAAAAAGAACTTAGTTATATTCTTTTTAGTTGATACATCAGGAAGTATGAGCGGCAAAAAAATAGGAACATTAAATACAACTATGGAAGAATTACTGCCAGAATTAAGAGGTCTAGGTGGGGCAACTACAGATATAAAACTAGCAGTTATGACGTTTTCTAGTGGTTGTGAATGGATAACAAAAGAGCCTATGTCAGTTGATGATTATCAATACTGGACAAGACTTAAAGCAGAAGGGTTAACAGATTTAGGAGAAGCTTTTACAGAGTTATCTAATAAACTTTCAAGAAAGGAATTTTTAAATGCTCCATCGCTAAGCTATGCACCAGTAATATTCTTATTAACTGATGGTTATGCAACAGATGATGCACTAGAAGGTTTAAAAACTCTTCAACATAATAATTGGTATAAATACGGATTAAAAGTTGCATTAGGATTAGGTGAGAAATTTGATGAAGAGTTATTAAAGAAATTTACTGGGAATCCAGAACTAGTAGTTACAGCTAAAACATCTGACCAACTTTCAAAATTAGTTAAAACTATAGCAGTAACATCTTCACAAATAGGAAGTAGAAGTATGACACTAACTAACGATGAAGACGGACGTGAAATAATGCCAGAAGATGTTCTTGGAACAAAAGAAAAAGAATTAGCAGACACTATTAAAGATACTATAAATAATGATGATGATTTTGTTGAAGACTTCGATGTTGAAGACGGATGGGATGATTAATTTGAATTCATATTTGCTAGGGATATTACCCTAGCAAATTTAATAAGTAGCCTAGGAGGTGGAGACAGTGTTAAGTGGAATAAGCGCTATTACAATAGGCCAAAGTCATATAGATAACAAAACAGAGTGTCAAGACTCTGCAATATTAGATTTCAATGACAAGTATGTAATGGGGGCTGTTGCAGACGGTCATGGATCAAAAAAACACTTTAGAAGTGCAAAAGGTTCTCAGTTTGCAGTAGAGGCAGCTAAATATAGTATTTATGAATATATGAATGATAATTACGAAAAATTTGTAGATGCTTACAACAAAGATAAAAAATACTTAATAGATAGAATTATAAAAATGCTGATAACAAAATGGCATGAAAAAATACAAGAAGATATAAATAATGAACCAATAACTCAAGAAGAAATAGATAAATATTTAGATGGAAATTTCAATGAAGATAAAATAGCATCAATATATGGAACAACTTTATTAGTAGGTGTTATGGGCGAAGGATGCAATTTTGGTTTTCTTATAGGAGATGGAAGTTTTGTAGTAATCAACAAACATGGAAAAGCTTATATTCCGATAGAAGATGAAAATAGCAAAGCAAATTATACTACATCATTAAGCAGTTCTGATTCATTTAATGGATTTGTGACACATTTCTTTGATGAGATGCCATTTTCTATAATGGTATCGACAGATGGACTTGTTAAGTCTTTTGGTGATGATAATGACTTCTTAGATTATAACCAAGCTATAGCAATGGAGCTTGATGGACTTGATACAGTTGATAAAAGAATCGAAATGGAGGATAGATTAACAAAATTATTTGAACAACGTTCAAGAGATGGTAGCGAGGATGATATATCAATTTCAATAATATTTAATAGCGATGCATATGAAAGTGTAAAACAGGGACTTGAAACTAGAAGAAAGCTAAATAAAATAGATGAACAAATTGGACTTTCAAAGAAAAAAATAGTAACGCTTGATTTTAAACAAAAACAAATTGAAAATGAGAGAAATATAAATATAGAAAACTGGAAAAAGGTAGAGAATGAAAAGTTACAATTAAAAAAATATAATGAAAAATTAATGGAAAGAAAAAGAACTTTACAAGAAGAATTAAAAAAAATAGAACAAGAACAAGAAGATGTAAGTAAAAAAAAAATAGAACTAGATTCAATCTGTAAACAATATGAAGAAATAGAAAAAAGAAAATTAGATGAGCAAGATAAAAATCTTGCTGATAAAAAGTTAGAAGAAGAAAATATACAAAAGAAAGAGACAGAAAAAATAAAATTACAGGACAGCTTAAATAATTAATTTTTGGTATTTTCACTTAGGAGGAATATCGGTGGAAGCAAAAGTAATGATGATAAAATGTCAAAAAAACAGAAAAGCTTTTGGGGCAAGAATACAAAAAGAAGGACGTAATTGGAGAATGACATGGGCTTTTAAAATAGATGAAAGAGTTGCTCAAAAAGAAAAATTTTCATCAGAAAGTACAATAAAGGGAAGTTTTATATTTGATGAAGAATATCCAGGATGCCCTCATTGTGGGGCACAAAGCTTTTTTACTTGTGGAAAATGTGGCAAGATAACTTGTTGGGATGGAAGCGATACTGCAACTTGTGCATGGTGTGGAAATAAGAGCAAGATACAACTTGTAAATGAGCTAGAAGTAAAAGGCGGAGGATTTTAGATAATTTTGATATCAGAGAGGTAAAGTAATATGTCAAATGATTTTGAGTTTGAATTTGAAGATTATGACCCTTTAGAAGCAAAGCCAATTACGAAAAAAAGTATGGTTATATTTTTTGTAATTGATACATCAGAGAGCATGAAGGGCAAAAAAATAGATGATTTAAATAGAGTAATGAGAGAGATAATACCACAACTTGCAGGGGTTGGTGGTTGCAATACAGAGTTGAAATATGCAGTACTTTCATTTTCAAGTGGTTGCAAATGGATAACTTCAGAGCCAATGATTGTGGAAGATAATAATAATTGGAAAGACTTAAATGCAAATGGAATTACTGATTTAGGTATGGCATTTGAAGAATTGACATCTATGTTATCAAGAAAGAAATTTTTAAAATCACCATCTTTAAGTTATGCACCAGTAATATTTTTAATGACGGATGGGTATCCAACTGATAATTATAAAAAGGGATTAGAAAAATTAAAAAACAATAATTGGTATAAATACGGAATGAAAATAGCTCTTGGAATCGGGGATTATTTTGATGAAAGTGTTTTAGAAGAATTTACAGAAAATAAAGAGCTTGTAGTCAAAGCAGCTAATTCATCTCAACTTGCAAAATTGATAAAAACAATAGCAGTAACATCTTCACAAATAGCAAGTAAAAGTATGACTATAGTTAGTGATGAAGAAAATGAATTAGATTATGAAGATGTGGAGGGAAATAAGCAAAAAGAGATGGTAAAAATAGTTCAAGACACAGTATCTGATGACGAATTTATAGAAACATTAGAACTTGAAGATGGATGGGACTAATCGAATTTTGTGGGAGGTGAAAAAATGGATAATGAAAAATGGACTCACGAAGTTAAAAACAATGATTTAGCTGATGGATTAGAAGATTGTAAAATATTTGAGAATATTTTAGATAACAATTTAGATAAAAAAACTGAAGAAAATAAAAATGAAAAAGATGGAGAAATAACTATAGAATATATAGATAAAAATCCAGTAGATAATAGTAATGACAATGATTTAAAAATGGAAGAGCAGAATCAAAAATACGATGAAGAAGGTATTACTATTCTTGAAAATACTACTGAAGAAGACGATGATGATGGCTTGCTATTTTTAAATAAAACTAAAAATGAAGAAGTTGAAAATAAAGAACTGGATATAGATAGTGATTCGACAATGGATGAAATTATAAAAAATGAAGAGGTTATAAAAAAAGAAAACCTTCTTCGACAAAGAGAATGGGCAATGGATTTAGCAGAGTTTCCAGTTGAGAAAAAAATAGAACCTGAAGTTAATGATAAGAAAGAGGATTCTATTGATGTTGAATCAAAAGAAAAAAATAAATCACGATATGAAGATGATACAATAATACTACCAATTATTGAACCTATATCTCCAGAAATAGCTGTTGATATAGAAAAAAATATAGATATAAATATAGAAAAACCAAAGAATTTCAATGAATTAATAAGCACAAATGGAGAGAGTCTAAGTAATTATATTTCTGGAAATTCAAAATTCAATAGCATAAGCGAAAATCTAGGGGTTTGTATAGAATTATGCAAATTATTTGCAAGTGTACATAGTATGGGTTATTGTTTTAATGGAATAACAAGTGAAGATATAATAATAACTCAAAATAAAGAATGCAAACTTTTAAACAATAAAAAAATAGTTTCAGTAAATGATGACTCATATGAAGTGAATTATGAAAAAACTTGTGCTCCAGAAATACTTAGAAAAGAATCTAGACCTAATATAAATTCTGACAAACATACAATGGCATATATAGTATTTGGACTTTTATTTAAAAGTGATCCATTTGAAGGAAGTAAAACTTTAAATGAGGTTTATTATACAAAAGAAGATCAATTAAAAGCTTACGAACATCCAGTGTTTGTTTATAGCTACAAAGATAAGAGTAATATGCCAGTTTATGGTATACATTCTATACTTATAAAATACTGGAATAGATTTTATTCTGATGATATAAAAATGATATTTAGACAAAGTTTTGTAGATGGTATAGATGAATATGAAGCAAGACTTGAAGATACAACATTTATAGAAATGCTTACTAACTTTAAACATATAGTTGACTCTAAAAATACTAAGCAACAAGATGAAAAATTAAAACTACAAAATAAAAAAGAAAATATATTACAAAAGACAAAGGAAAGATTAAAACAAGGATTTGATGATATAAAACCATCAAAAAATCATGATAATAAAGATTTTGAAGAGAAACAAAATATAATTGAAATAAATAAAGATGCAGCTAAAAAACCAGTTGAAGGAGCAAAATATATGCTTCGAATAGATTATTCATATGCAGGTGTTGCAAATGCGGATTGTGAAATATTACCATTAACTCCAGGGGTAGAAATTTCAAATAATATAATTGGATATGAAGATATTAAACCAGAAAAAATAGTTGGAAAAGTAATTCAAAATGCTAAACATAAGGGTGTTATAGGAATAAAAAATATATCTGAACATAATTGGTTAGCAACTAAAGGTGATAGAGAAGTAAAAGAATTCTCACCAGGAAAGGTAATTGTTATAACTGAAGGTGTAAAAATTGATTTTTATCCAGAAAATAAAAGCATATCAAAAACTAAATGGAGTATTGTAAAAGCTTAAAAATAGATTTTAAAAATACAAAAAGGCTAATCGCACATTTGTGTATGTGATTAGCCTGTTTTTTGTATGTAATTTAAATTATATATGCTTTTAGAATCGTAATAGTCCATAATATTTAACACCTGTAATTAATGATGACCTACATTATTTATATCATCTCTGTATTTATTCATAACACCTTTAAATAATTCTGAAACAGAAGGTGGTGTCCAAGTTATTGCATTTGCACCTGCTTCAATTGTTTTTCTTATACTTTCTTCAGTTGGACCACCTGTTGCAATTATTGGGAAATCAGGATAGTCTTTTCTAATTTTTGCTACTATTCTAGGTGTATCAGCAGAGGCAGAAACGTTAAAAATAGTTGCACCTGCTTCAATTCTATCGTGTATGTTTGTTTGGTCATTTACAATTGTAACTATAACTGGAATATCTAGTGCTTCAGATAGAGAACTCACAACTTCATCTGATGTTGGAGCATTTACGACAACACCAAGTGCTCCTTGTAATTCAGCATTAGTTCCTAATAAAACTGCACGCATTCCTTGGGTAAGACCTCCGCCAACTCCAGCAAAAACTGGTATATCAGAAGCCATAATAATAGATTGTGTTATTATTGGCTGAGGGGTAAATGGATACACTGCCATAACTGCATCTGCATTTACATTTTTTATAATAGCTAAGTCAGTAGAAAATACAAGAGATTTAATTCTTTTGCCAAAAATATTTATCCCGCTACATTCCCTAATGACTTCAGGTACACGCAAAAAAGATTTTCTAAGTATACCATCAATTGCTTTTGGTCTTTGTTTCATGGATGAAAGCCTCCTTAAAATTTAATATTAAAAAATTTTATATCCTTTCTATTATAAATTAGAAGTTGCAATTTTTATAGATTTTATTTTTAAAATTATAAAATTTATTTATGAATACTATATTAATCAAGTTAAAAAATAACAAATTTACAATTAAAATAAAATTTTTTTAAAAATAAATTAAACCATTAATTGACAAGCAAATTTGTATATATTAAAATCATACTTATACTTATTTACAAGTATATTATAAAGCGTTATTAGTATTATTTGTTATCTTGATAATAAAAATACAACTAAAAAAATAATGCATCTTTGGTAAAACTAAATAGGAGGAGAGATATGAACAAAACAAAAATCGCAGCTACCATAACTCTTGTGGCAATGGTCACTAACTTTTCAGCTAGCACAACAAGTGTTTTAGCATATGAATTAAGTAACAAAGATGAAGTAACTAGCAGCACATCAAACAAAATTATTCAAGCACATCAATCATCTAGCGTAAATGGAGATGACGCTACCAAAGAATCAAAAAACAACGCAAACAGTTTAGAAGCAGAAATTAAAAAGTTTGAAAAAACGAATGGCAAATTTGAAGAGGCTTATAACAAGGTGTTTAAAGTCGACAATTCAGAGATTGCAAGCGTTAAGAGCAATGATGGATCTACAACTCAAAATCTTATGAAAGCGTTTGACGACGAGGTAGAAACTTATTGGGCAAGTAGTAAACTTAATAGTGATACTTTTAAAAATGAGATAGTTGTAACACTAAAAGAGTCTACAAAAATAGACACTATGATTTACGGTGGAACTCCGCATTGGCAAAAAGGATATGCAGAGCAATTTGAAATCTATGCATCAAATACTGATGAAGGAGATGATTTTAGGTTAATAGCGACAGGTGAGCAACCAGCAAACCACGATATTAAAGAAATCAACTTTACACCTACTAAATTAAAAAGATTAAAATTTGTATTTAAAAAAGGAAACTTAAACCAAGCTGCTTGTTCAGTTTTCTGGCTATACAAACATGACGACGTAAAAGAAACTATAAATAATCTTTTTACAGATGGAACAATGGTAAAATTAAAAGATGAATATAACAGCCAAGAAGCAATAGATGCTTTAGAGGAAAAGGTTAATAAACATCCATTAAAAAACCAATTTGTGGACATTTTAAATGTAGCAAAAGAATTGTTAAAAGAAGAGAAAGATTTTACTGATAGAACATTTACACTTACACAAAATGGACATACTCACTCAAAATCTAGAAATGTTCTTAGAATGTCGCGTCTTGGGACGGATTTACAATCAACAGGTATAGTAGCAAGACCAGGACAAGTATTTAAAATTTTTGTAGAAGCAGATAGTAATACAAAGCTTCCACAAATAGTATTTACTCAACAAGAGGGGCATTTTTCTCATTGGCAAAAAGAGTATCAGCTTAAAAAAGGTCTAAATGTTATAACAGTTCCTGAAATTTATAGTGATTCATGGAGCCAAAAATCTGTAAAAGGTGGAGCTGTTTATTTAATGAATAGATACACAGCTGAAGAGCAAGGAAAAGCTCCAGTAGTGCGTATAGATGGTGGAGAAGAATTCCCACTATATAATGAAGGCGATGATAAAGACGCATTTTTAGAAAAATTAAAAGCATATAAAGAAAAATTAGATAAAAATCCAAATACAACAGTTGATATATTTGAATTTAATACAAAAAGACTTTTATATACAGGAACAGCAAAAGCAGCATATCAAGTATATGTAAAAGAGGGCGTTGATGTTGGGGAAAGTATACAAGTTTGGAACGATAAAATCCAAGAAGCATTTGACTTTGCAGGATTAAAGGACGACCCATCTGATCCAACTAACGACTCAACAAATGTTAGAACAACAATAAGACTTATGCAACCTTATGGAGCTGCATATGCTGCATATGGTCACGTAGGAATACAAAGAGGTATTCAAGAGATAGCACTTAGAACTGACAAAGATAGTATAAATAGTATACTTTGGGGAATGGTTCATGAAGTTGGACATCAAATGGATATATCAGAAAGAGAATGGGGCGAAATAACAAACAATATGTTTGCCAACAATGCATATATCAAAAATGGTGCAGGAGACAGAGTCCCATATAGCCAAATACAAACTTCATTGGCACCAGACGATGCATCAACAAATTTTGATAATCTTGACTACAGCCAAAGACTAGGTATGTTCTGGCAATTACACTTAAAGGACAATACATATTGGGCAGAAGTTGAAAAACTTTATAGAAAAAGAAAACCAAGCGTTAGCAATGAACAAGCTAAGAGAGATACATTCGCAAAATATGCATCAGAAGTTTTAAATATGAGCTTAACAGAACATTTTGAAAAATATGGATTTAACTTATCAGAGAGTTGCAAAAAAGAGCTTGAAAAATATCCAGATGGTCAAAAAACTTGGTATCTTGATTCAAGAGCCTTAACTTATGAAGGAAATGGATTTGAAGATAAAGACACAGGATTAGACGTTTCTTTATCAAAATCAAGTAACGGAATAAGACTGAGCATGAATATGCCACAAGATAAGAGAGATGATTTATTAGGTTATGAAATAATAAAAAATGGTAAAGTAATAGCATTTACAACATCATCAAGCTACACAGATACAAAAGCAACAAATACAGACGAAGAGATACAATACGAGGTTGTACCATATGCTATTAATTTAGATACAGGTGACAAAGTTGAAATAAATTCACTAAGACCAAGTATAAGTATCCAACAAGAAAAAGTAACATTAAAATTAAACGAAGAATTTGATGCTAAAAAATATGCAAAAGCATTTACTAATTCTGGAGAAAATATATCAAGTGAATTAAAAATAGATAGTAATGTAAATACATCTAAACATGGAAATTATGAAGTAAATTACATACTTGAAAAAGATGGTTCAACTATTAAAAGAAGAATGAAAGTAGAAGTAGTAAGTGACTATGACTATTTATCAGATTTTAAATGGGAATCAGCAACAACTGTATGGGGTACTCCAAGAAGAAACTCTAACATACAAGGTCGAGTAAATGGACAAACTGAAAGGTTTGAAAAAGGTTTTGGAATACATGCAAATGGTAAAATAACTTACGATTTATCAGACAAACAATACGACAGATTTGAAGCATTACTTGGGGTTGACCCATCGGCAATTGACCCAAATAATAATTCAAGTGTCAAATTTAAAATAATAGCAGACGGTAAAACTTTAACATCTACAAATGTTTTAGGATACTATGACAACATGGTTTATGTAAATGTTCCTGTATCAGGAGTTAAAAAACTTGTAATTGAAGTTTCTGATGCTGAAAATGGAAATACAGCAGACCACTGTATAATAGTTAATCCAAAATTAACTACAAATAATGCTAAGCCTAAAATCAATGCAGAAGACAAATATATAAAACTTGGGCAAGACTTTGATGCAAGAGAAGGGGTTAAAGCACATGACCAAGAAGATGGAGATTTAACAGATCAAATTCAAGTAGAATCAAATACTTTTGTAAAAGATAAAATAGGAAAATATGAAGTTGTATATAAAGTAGCTGACAAAGATGGAAACGAAACAACTAAGAAAATAAATGTTACAGTGTGTGAAGATTACAAAGTTAAAAAATCTAAACATGGACAATTTGCAAATTTAGAAGAATACAACAAAGAATTTAAATTACCTATAAAATCTGTAAAAAATAATGCAGGCAATTATCAAAGTAGCGTAATAACTAATGCAATAGATGGCAAAATAAACACTCACTGGGAGACAGATTCTCCAAACAATAACTCATTTAAAAATGAAGTAACATTTGACTTAGGTGAAGTTCAAGAAATAAGCAAAATAGCATATGCATCAAGACGTGACGGAAACTTCAAAGGTTTTGCAACACAATTTGAAATATATGTATCAGAAAGCGAATCAGGAGATGACTTCTACTTAGCGGGACAAGGTTCGTACTCTGGGGCAATAAGCGACGTTGTCGAATTTAATGTTAGCAAAGTAAAAGCAAGAAGAGTTAAGTTTAAATTTGTACAAGCGAGCGGAGACTGGGCAAGTTTCAGTGAAGTAGCATTTTACAAAGAAGATAAATTAAGCGACAAAATGGCTGGTTTATTCAAAAATGACGACAAAACAGAAGTAGCAGATAGCTACAACACTTTAGAAAAATTAGATGCTTTAAGAGAAGAAGTTAAAGATCACAAAGCATATGAATTATTCAAAGTTGAATTAGACAAAGCAGAAAAATTAATAAGAGATAAATTCCCAACTTTAAAATTTGAAGAATTTACAATGGTTAAGAAAAACTCAGAATTCAATTTAATGGATGGTGTAGTTGCTGACGACAAAGAAGATGGCGACATAACTAATAAAGTAGTAGTAGATAATGGTGGATTTAACCCAGATAAAGTTGGAACTTACACAGTAACATATACAATAACTGATAAAGATTCAAATGTTACAACAAAACAAAGAACAATAGTAGTTTACAGCAAAAGTACATATTTATCAGATATGAACTGGGAATCTGCTAAAACTGGATGGAGAACTGTTACTAAAGATACAGCAGTTGGTTCATCTGACAAAATCAAACTTAATGTAGATGGAAAAGTTAAAACATTTGACAAAGGTATCGGAGCAGCAACAAATGCTGAAATAGTATACAATTTAGATGGAAATTACAACTACTTCACAACATATTTAGGAACTGATAAAAACTACGACATGGACAGCACAACAATAAGATTTAGAATACTTGCTGATGGAAAAGAAGTTTACACTTCTGATGTAATAAGAAAAAATACTCCAGCAGAATTAGTAAACTTAGATGTTACAGGAGTTAAAAAGCTTGTATTAGTTGCAGATGATGTAGATGGAAACCTAGTTGGTGACTTTGCATCTTGGGCTGATACAAAGGTTTATCAATATAACTCAAAACCAGTAATAAAAGGTGATGATGTAGTAGTATTTGATGTAAAAGAAAAAGTAGACTTACTTCAAGGTATAACTGCTACAGACTTTGAAGATGGAGATATAACTTCACGCATTCAAATAGAAACAGATTATACACAAGGAAAAGCGGGTGTATTTGAAGTTGTTTACTCAGTAACAGACAACGATGGATTTACAACAAAATTCACAAGAAAAGTAGCAATAACAGGCGAAGAAACTTATATATCTGATTTATCATGGAAATCTGCAACAATAGGTTCAGGTGCAATCGGAAAAGATATATCAGTAAGAAGAGAAACAATACAAATAAGAAATGAAGATGGTTCATATCAAGCATACGAAAAAGGTATAGGAACTCATGCACAGTCAGAAATAGTTTATGACTCAGCAGATTATGATATATTCGATACTTGGGTTGGACTTGATAGGTATGTAGCAAGAGAAAGTGTAGCAAGTGTTAACTTCAAAATATATGTTGATGGAGTATTAAAAGCAGAAACAGGAATAATGAAAGCTGACACACCTAAAAAACGTCTAGTAGTAGATGTTAGAGGGTCTAAACAGATTAAATTAGTAGCAGACCAAGCAACTAACGGAAACAACTGGGACCACGCTGACTGGGCAGACGCTAAATTTAGAAATGTACCAGAGTTTAATACAGCAGAACTAGAAAAACTTCTAGAAGAGGCTAAAGAATTAGACTTAAATAATTATACTGAAGAAAGCATAGAAGCATTAGAAAATGCAATACAAACAGGGGAAGAAGCTATGACTTCAGAAAACCAAGAAACTGTAGATAAAGCAGTAGAACAGTTAAGAAATGCAATGAATTCATTAGTAGAAGCTAACTTAAATCAAGTAGTGAAAATACAAGATGAATACTTAAGAAAAGCAATACAAAAACAACTTAACTTATCTGGACAAATAACAGTAGGTGACATGAGAAAACTTGTTTCACTTAATCTGTCACAAGTTGAAAGCTTAGAAGGATTACAATATGCGATAAACTTACAATCATTAAACATAAAATACAATGAAATTAGAGATTTATCACCGCTAAAAAATCTTAAAAAATTAACAGATTTAAAAGCAAATCCTATAGGTGGATTAATGTCGACTAACATTCGTCCACAAAATAACAAAGCGACAATTAACTTTGACTTTATAAACAGAGAAGGTAAAAAATTAGCTCCAACATTAATAACACTAAAAAACAACAAAACACAAGAAGTAAAACAATTAAACGTGGGAGAATGTGTTGATGAAAACGGACTAGTAACAATCAACACAGAAGGTCTTGCTGCATGCTTCTATACAGTAATGCTAACGTACCAAGACAGAGCTAATAATTGTACAGCACAATATATGTTTATGATAAATAACGAACAATAAATATATAATTAAAACTAAACATAAGGGGACTATCACAGGGAAATCTTTGTGAATAGTCCCCATTTATAATAAAAAATTAACTAGGAGTAGGGTATGTTAAATAAAAAAATAGCAATAATAACTTTAGCCGCAGTTATTTCAAACTTTTCTTTCGCTACAACAAATGTTTTAGCAGATGAAATAACTAAAAATGTAAAAATCGTAGCACAAACTAAAAACAACCAAAATTTAAAGACAAAGAAGTCAAACAAAAGCAAAAATGAATCTAAATTAAGTGAATCTAAATCAAATGAGTCTAACTCAGAAAGAACATTCACACTTGCCCAAAATGGTAACATATCATGGAAAGCAAGAAATGATTTAAGAATGACTTATTTTGGAACAGATTATCAATCGACAGGTATAGTAGCAAGACCAGGCGAAACATTCACGGTATATGTAGAGGCAGACGAGGGAGCGCCAATGCCTAAAATAGCATTCAGTCAACACGAAGCCCTATACTCAAACTGGGTTAGATGGTATGACTTAAAGCCAGGTAAAAATGTAATAACTGTTCCAGAAATTTACGACAACTCATGGAGTAATAAAACAGTAAAAGGTGGAGCAGTATACCTACTAAATAGATACACAGCGAAGGAACAAGGAAAAGCCCCAGTTGTTACAATCGAAGGTGGGGAAACTTTCCCAATATACAACGAAGGTGACGATAAAGCAGCATTTATAGAAAAACTAAAAGCATATAAACAAAAACTAGATCAAGACCCAGAAAACACAGTAGACTTATTTGAGTTCAACACAGAAAGATTACTATACACAGGAACAGCATCAGCAGCCTACAAAGTATATGTAGAAGAAGGAGTAGACGTTGGGGAAAGTGCAGCAAACTTAAACAGCCAAGTTCAAGAGATGTTCGACTTCTCAGGATTAAAAAATGACCCAACAGACCCAAATAATGACTCAACAAACGTTAAAACAACAATAAGACTTATGCAACCATATGGATTAGCATATGCATATGTAGACCATGTCGGAATCCAAAGGGATTACGAACCAGGAATGCTTAGAACAGACCAAGAAAGCTTAAATTCAGTATTATGGGCGACAGTACACGAAGTTGGTCACCAAATGGACATAATGGGTAGAGACTGGCCAGAAATTACAAACAATATGTGGTCAAACTACGCTCATATAAAACATGGAATGAATGACAGAGTTCCATATAACGATATATACAATGACTTAGCCCCAGAGGATTCACATAAATCATTCGATGATTTAGGTTATTTCCAAAGATTAGGGATGTTTTGGCAATTACAATTAAAGAAAGATACTTACTGGACAGAATTAGAAACTCTATATAGAGAAAGAAAGCAAAGCCCAGCAAATTATCAAGAAAAGAAAGATATGTTAGCAACATATTCATCAGAAATTTTAGGAATTAACTTAACTAACCATTTTGAAAAATACGGATTCACTTTATCTGACAAATGTAAAGAAAACCTAAAAAAACTACCAGAAACAAACGAAAAAACATGGTACTTAAATACAGATGCGATGGACTACAAAGGAAACGGATTTGATGGAGTAGATACAGGGTTAGACGTTACATTAATAAAAACAAAAACTGGTGCAAAACTAAGCATGAACATAAATGAAAATGTTAAAGACGACTTACTTGGCTACGAAATAATAAAAGACGGCAAAGTAATCGCCTTCACAACATCAAGTACTTACATAGACAAAAATTCAGATGAAAATACTCAGTACAAAGTAGTTCCTTATGCAAAAGACTTAACAACAGGAAACAAAGTTGATGTAAATTCATCAAAACCAATAATAAGTGTTCAACAAGAAAAGATAACATTAAAAAGAGGCGAAGCCTTCAATGCAAAAGACTACGTTAAAGGTCTTACTTACTCAGGCGAGGACATAACATCAAAAATAAACGTAGAAACTAACGTAAATACTGATAAAAATGGAACTTATCAAGTAAACTATACATTAACAAACAACGAAATAACAGTAAATAAAACAGTAACAGTAGAAGTAGTAAGTGACTACGATTACTTATCAGACTTTGATTGGACATCTGTACAAACACAATGGGGAACACCAAGAAAAAACAGCAACATACAAGGTATGGTCCACAACAATGTGAAAAAGTTTAAAAAAGGTGTAGGAATCCATGCAAACGGAAAAATAACTTACGATTTATCAGATAAAGACTACGATAAATTTGAAGCACTAATAGGTGTAGACACAGCTGTAGGAGAAAACAATAATTCAAGTGTAACTTTCAAAATCGTTGGTGACGGAAAAACTCTAGCAACAACAAAAGTTATGAATTACTATGACAATCTAGCTTACATAAACGTTCCAGTCAAAGGAATAAAAGAGTTAGTAATAGAAGTACATGACGGTGGAAATGGTAATGCATGTGACCACTGCATAATAGTCAATCCAAAGTTAACAACAAACAGCGGAAAACCTAAATTTACAGGTGATGACAAAGTAGCATTTAACATAAACGATAAAATTGATTTACTTAAAGGAATAAAAGCAACAGACGCAGAAGATGGTGATATAACATCAAAAATAGAAGTAGAAACAGACTACATCGAGGGCAACACAGGAATATTTAACGTAAACCTAACAGTAAAAGACAACGATGGAAACAAAGCCACATTCAAAAGAACAGTAGTAGTATCAGAAGAAGAAATATACTTATCTGACCTAAATTGGGAATACGGCTCAATCGGTTCAGGCTACATAGGCAAAGATAAGTCAGTAAGAGAAGAAAAAATACAATTAAGAAACGAAGACGGTTCATACCAAGCATTTGACAAAGGTATAGGAACTCACTCTTACTCAGAAATAATCTATGACTCAACAGGTTATGACATATTTGACACTTGGGTTGGACTAGACAAATTTGTATCAAACCAAGAAGCATCAAGTGTAATATTCAAGGTTTACGTAGATGGTGAACTAAAAGCACAAACTAGCTTAATGAAATCAGACTCGCCAAAACAACGTTTAATAGTAGATGTTAGAAACTCTAGCAAAATCAGATTAGTAGTAGAAGAAGCAGACAATGGCGACACTTGGGACCATGCAGACTGGGCAGATGCCAAATTTAGAAATCTTTCAAAATTTGATTTAACAGAACTAGAAAAAATCTTAGAACAAGCAAAATCGCTAGATTTAAGAAACTACACTGATGAATCTGCACAAATGATAACTAAAGCAATACAAAATGGTGAAAAAGCGCTAAAGTCTACTAATCAAGAGATAATAAATAAAGCAGTAGAAAACCTACAAAATGCAGTAAATAATGCTGTAGAAATAGATTTAAACAAAATAATAGAAATAAAAGACAAAAATCTTAAACTGAGTATACAACAAGAACTTGGATTACCAGGAGAAATAAGACTAGGTGACATAAGAGAACTTACATCGCTAACAGTTAAGAATAAGGAAATTAAAAGCTTAGAAGGTTTACAATATGCAATGAATTTAGAAAGCTTAAATATACAAAATAACGAAATAAAAGATTTATCACCATTAAAAAATCTTAAAAAGCTTACAAATTTAAAAGCCAATTCTCAAAATATATATGAAGATTGGGTTTGGGCAAAAGGACAAGGAGTATCTGTAAACTACGACATAATAAACAGAAAAGGTCAAAAACTATCTCCAACGTCTATAGTAATAAAAGACAATAGAACATGGAAGATGACAACACTAAACATAGCAGAATGCATAGACCAAAACGGAATAATATCATTCAGCACAGAAAACTTCTACAAAGGAATACACACAGTATATTTAACATACGAAGACAAAACAGATAACTACAAAACAGAATTAACATTCTTACTTGATAACAGATTAAAATAAAGATTGATATAAAATGATTTATACAATAAAAGACCTAGGCGTTATGCTTAGGTCTTTTGTATTACACTTTAAATTTTCTTTGATTTTATCTGTTTATTCTTTTATTCCTTGCATCTTGATTAAATCTGCTATCACCCCATAGGTATGATAGAGATGATATAACAGGTAGAATTACAAAGAATACTATAGAGATTGTAGGGTTATATAAAGAAAGATAAAAAATTAATCCAACGAATATTACAAATATAATAATAAGTATTAGCTGAAATTTTTGGTTAGCCCTACGTTCTTTGATTTTATTGAGAAAGTGTTTATTTTGCTCTTTTAACATACTTTCTATCACACCATGTTGCATAAAGCTGTACGATAGCATGAGTAATAAAAATACTATATCATATCCAATAGCAGGTACAACTTGTTTAGGATATTCAATAATTAATCTTGTAAAGTAGGGCATAAGCGATAGAAAAAATAGATATAAAATGTTTCGCCAGACTACTTTGATAGAAATTTTGTTACAAATGCTAAAAAGATAGTTATGTTTAAACCATTGCGAACCTACGACAATAAAGCTTATAAAGTATATAAAAAATGATGTTAGTACTGTTTTAATGCCATTAAAGGTGAATGACTTAGGCATAGGGATATCTAATACCATAATTGTAATAATTATTGCGATTACACCGTCGCTAAATGCTTCTAGTCTATTTTTTGAAATATCCATTTTGAATCTCCTTTTTGTAAAATATTTTAAATTTATTATTTTATGGTAACCAAATTTATTAAATTTATTTTCAAAAAAAGCTTGCAAAAAACAAGCTACATAAAATGTTTTTATTTATATAAAAATGCATTAATTTACAACAGAAGGTAATGACAATTAATTACAAATTAATTACAAATATTGTGAACTAAACAAAATAAAATATTTATATGATATAATTTAGAACAAGAAAAATATTCCAAGGGGGAAATTATAAATGAAGAAAAAATTATTATCTTTAGTGATGTCATTTATGATGATATTCACATGTGTGATACCGATTTCTGCACAGTCTACGAATAGACCAGCTGAATCAAGTATTGTAGATATACTAGAAGATATTTTAGGGAAAGATGATCCTGAAATAGAAATGAAAACAGGAACAATGAAAATTGGACAAACTAAAACTGTAAAAGTTGACGGGGATTTAGCAATGCATATTTATCAATTAGATGTTGCAAAAGAAACTAGCATACAACTAAAAGCTAATACAAATGCACAAGTATTTGAAGTTGCGATAACTAGTGATGAATTAGAGCCAGTTTGGGAAGATTTTGTTGTAAATGAAAAGAAAGATAACAAAGAATTAACTACAGATCTTAAATTAAAAGCAGGTTCTTATGCTGTAGTTGTTACTGCAACAAAAGGTACATCAACAATTACATCTACTGTTAAATCAACAGCTTTAAAAACTATATCACCATTTACAGTTGATGCAGTTCTTCCAGGTGCAAACGTTGTGAGTGGAACTGGATTAAAAGGAGCAACTGTAAAAGTTGTAACTTCAGAATTTAAAACTTATACAACAACTGTTGATCAAAATGGAAAATATAGTGTAAAAATACCAACTCAAGAAGAATATGATTCTATAATGGTTAAAATAAGCAAAGATGGATATGCTTCAAAATTAAAAGTTGTAGATGTTGAATACAAAGAAATAAGAACTTTTACAGTTAATAATATAAAAACTACTTCAACTACAGTAACTGGAAAAGGATTAAATGGAGCGACAGTAAAAGCTTATGTTAATGGAAAACAAATAGGAAAATCAGCTACAGTTAAAAATGGAAAATATTCAATAAAGATACCTAAACAAAAAATAGGAACTAAAGTTAAAGTTAAAATAAGCAAAACTGGATATGAATCTAGAACAAAAACTGTTACAGTTAAAAAAGCATTTACTTCTAATTTAACTATAAACTCTGTTAAGAAAACTTCAACTTATGTAACTGGTAAAGGACAAAGTGGAGCAACAGTAAGAGCTTATGTTAATGGAAAACAAATAGGGAAATCAGCTACAGTTAAAAATGGAAAATATTCAATAAAAATACCTAAACAATCAAAAGGTAAAAAAATAACTGTAAAAATGACTAAAACTAATTATATAACTGTATCAAAAACTACTACAGTAAAATAGAATATAATTTTTAAATATATAAGGCACCTCACATTTTGTGAGGTGTTTTTATCTAAAAAAGAAAAATTTTATTTTGATAGTTTGATTAATTTTTTTTAACAAATGAGATATAATTAAAATATAGAGACTTTCCAATTTAAGCAGAAACCAGTTTTATAAGAATTAAAAATATATAATATTAAATCGAGGTGGAAGATAAAATGGATATAATGGGGAAAAAAGTAGTACATAAACATTTGGGTGAAGGAATAATATCAGACTATAAAGTCAAGAATGGAGTATCATATATAGTAGTTGACTTCTCTGAGGATAATCATAAAGAATTTTTATTTCCAGATATATTTAAAGATTTTGTTAAAGCAAAAGATGAGGATTTTGAAGAATATGCTAAAGAATTACTTGAACAAAAGCAAAAAAGAGATAAAGAAAAAGAAGATGCAATAAAACTTCAAAGAAAAAAAGAACAAAAAAATCTTATAAGAGATGAAATTATTTCTAATAAAGGAAGAACACCTAAAAGAAAAAATAAAATAAATTCAACAAAGAAAACTTCAAATTAAAATAAAAAATTAAAAAAAATTTTAATAAAAAAATAATTAGGTAATGCATTAAAAACATTACCTTTTTCTTATTTTTGAATTAAATAATAAATAATAATATAAAATACACTTTAAAATTAAAACATGTAAAAAAATAATTTTAATAAAAAAATTGACAAATTTGTCGAAATAATGTAGTATTTTGCATACTAAAACGATTAGTTTTAAAAATACCCAAATAGTGGGGAGGAAAATAACATGAACAAATTTTTAAAGAGAGCACAAGAGCTAGAAGCATCGATGAAAAGTGACAGACATTATTTACATCAAAATGCTGAGGTAGGATTTGATTTACCTATAACTACAAAATATGTTATGGATAGATTACAAGAAATAGGTCTTGAGCCAAAAGAAATATGCAAATCAGGAGTAACTGCATTAATAGAAGGTAAGAAACCAGGAAAAACTTATCTACTTCGTGCTGATATGGATGCATTATCAATGAACGAGGAAAACGTTTTAGAATTCACATCTAAAACAAATGCAGCGCACAATTGTGGACATGATATGCATACAGCAATATTATTAGGAGCAGCACAAATACTAAAAGAAAACGTTGATGAATTAGAAGGTAACGTTAGATTAATGTTCCAACCAAATGAAGAAGCCTTTTTAGGTTCAAAAGCAATGATAGAAGCAGGAGTACTTGACGATGTAGATGTAGCATCTTGTATGCACATGATGTTAGACTATGATGCATCAAACTATGCTTGCGCTCCAGGATTCTTCAGTTCGTCATGTGATGGATTTAAAATAACAGTAAACGGAAAAGGTTGTCATGGAGCGATGCCACATTTAGGTATAGATCCAATAAATGTAGGAATGAGCATATGTACAGCTTTCCAACAATTAGTATCAAGGGAAACTCCACCAAAAGAAACTGCTAGTTTAACATTTGGTCAATTCTCAGGAGGAAATACTCCAAACATAGTACCAGACAAAGTAGTTATACAAGGAACACTTCGTACTTATAATGCAGAACTTAGAGCAAAATTAGTAAATAGAATGCAAACTATAGTTAAATCTGCAGGAGAAATGTATGGAACAACTGTTGAATATGAAGTTCTTTCAGATGTACCATCAATTTATGTAAATCCAGAAATGTTAGAAGAAGTAAAAACATATTTAAGTGAAATAGAGGGACTTACTCTTGCTAACGATAACTTTAGAATAACACCATCAGACGATATGGCGTTTATATCTGAAAAAGTGCCAACAGTATATTTATTATTACAAGCACGTGTAAAAGATAATCCATATCCACACCACAACCCAAAAGTTTTATTCGATGAATCAGCAATGACTTGGGGGGCAGCAATGCATGCACAATGTGCATTTGAATGGTTAAGAAACCATAAATAATTACAATTGAAAAATTTAGAAAATTACAACTATTATCGAGATTGAAATTATAAACAATATTTATTTATATAAAAAAGTAAAAGTAATAATCTAATAATAAATAAAACACAATTTAATTAATATATATTAGAAAGGAAAATTTGCTGCATAGAATAATAGAATACTAGTATCTTAAATTTTATTAAAGCAGTAAATTTAAATTTACAACATGGAAAACAATAAAAACAGTAAAATATTTTACGGTTGGTGGGTTGTTTTAGGATGTGTACTAATAACAACGACAATGGTTCCGCCAATCATGTCATTAAGTAATAAATTTTTAATACAAGTAACAACAGAAATGAATATATCTAGGGGTGCATTCACTCTAGCAAATACAATAGTTCAAGGTCTTGGGATATTTATATCGCCAATAGTTTCAAAGAATCTTGCAAAAGGAAATATGCGTAAGATACAATCAATCAGTATAATCGGATTTGTATTAGCATATGCATCATATTCTTTAGCTAAAAGTCCAATACATTTATATATGTCATCATTCTTCGTTGGTTTATTCTACTTAAACTCAACATTAATACCAGTATCTATGATGGTTACAAATTGGTTCGTTGAAAAACGTGGAATCGCAATGAGTGTGACAATGGCAGGTATAGGTCTTGGAGGAACAATCTTCAGTCCAATAGTAACTAACTTACTTCAAAACTATGGATGGAGACATACATATTTAATAATGGCAGGAATAATACTTGTTGTAGCATTACCAGTAGCATTATTTGTACTTAAAAAATCTCCAGAACAAATGGGATTAAAAGCATATGGAGCTGAAAAACAAGCAGCTAACAATGCTAAACAAGGCACTAAAAAACAAGGTGTTCTTATATCAGTAAAAGAATCAAAAACTAAGTTATTCTTCTTATTAATGATAGTTGGTATGCTTGCTAATGGTATAATAAACTCAGGAGCATTAGGACAATTCCCACCAGCATTAGAAGAATTACACGGTGCATCAGTACAAGCTGCAATAATATCACTATATTCATTAGTTGGTATATTCGGTAAAATATTCATAGGATGGATAAATGATAAATTTGGTGTTGTAGTAAGTGCTACATATGGATGTATAATGTTTGGTTTAGCATTTGTATTCATGCTACTTGGTCAAAATACAAATATGCTTTACATAATGGCAGTTGTATTCGGATTTGGTAATGCAATAGGAACAGTTATACCACCACTAGTAACTTCTGAAGTATTTGGAATGGAAAAATATCCAGAAGCATATGGAATGGTAAACAGTGCTACTCAAGTTGGTCTTTCACTAGGGTCATTATTAGTAGCATCAATGTATGACTTAAATGGCTCATATACATTAGCTTGGATGTTATTATTAGTATTAACAGCAGTAACTTTATTCTCATGGGTAGGTTCTTGCATAGTAGCTAAGAGATATATGGCTAGTGATGTAGAATTAAAGCAAGCTCAATAATTTATGATAATTATTATTATATATCAAAAAAGGCATGTTCTTAGGAACATGTCTTTTTTGATTTACTCCTAAAAAATTTATCTGAATCTGAAAAATAATATAAACTTGTAAATAATGTTTCTGAACTGGAATATTGTGGTATACTACAATTAAAGACCAAAATGGGAGGGGTATAACATGATGGAAATAATAAAACCAGAAGAAATTTTAGCAGAGTTAGAAAGAATAACTCAAAAGGATCTAGAATGTATATATATTACAACTAACGCATTTGACATATATTTAAATGATGCGAGTTCGCTAAAGATGGACACAAACAAGGGGATAACTGGTATATATTTCAACACAAATGTTAATATGGAAAAATTTAAAGTAGACTCTATTGAAAGATTGGTACATGATACAGAAGCATTCGACATGTTTACTGAGTATTATGATGAAGATGACGATTACGACTATTATAGAATTGACTTCAAAGACAGTGAAGTAAAAATATTCTTTAATAATGAATTATAAAACGAAAGGCTAGGTAGCAATACCTGGTCTTTTTATATTAAAAAACTATATGTTGGAATAAAATGCAAATGAATATAAAAAACGTTATAATATAAATAGGCATAATTACGATATACTAAAAATAATTTTTATGGGGTTGTATAGAGTAGTTATTGATAAGAGATAAAATGGGAAAAGGGAATATTAAAGGAGAAATTTAGCATTATGGAACAATTAAACAACAATGTGATAGGGGAGTTTTTTGAAAAATTAGGAATACTAGAGGAAAATGATAGAGATGAATTTTTCAAGAAAATAGATGAAAAGCATAAGGTGAATTTAACACAAGATTTGGATTTGGCAGTAGCTCTTAGAAAAGATAAAGGAAACGGAAAAATATACACAGTAAAAAATAAAGATTTAGAAACGACTATGGATTTTGCCGGATATTACTATGATTTATATAGACAATTTTTTGCATGGTTTATAGATTTTAAAAATTCATATGATAAAAACTTAGATGGAAAGAAAATACTTGATTTAGGATGTGACAATGGTATAACTACTTGTTTTATTGCAAATCTTTATCCAAATTCAGAAATAATTGGTGTGGATAAGTGTAAAAAAGGAATTAAATGTGCAGAGGAAATTGCTCAAAAGTTAGGTGTGAAAAATGTGAAGTTTGAAGCAGTTGATGCAAAAAAAGTGGACAAATTCTTTAAAGAAGAAAAATTTGATTTAGTTTTATCTAATAGATCAATGCTTGAAATTACTAATTTACCTAAATTAAAAAGCTTTTGGAGCATAGATGAGGTTGAAAATTCAATAGTTGTTGCAAATAGTGTACTTAAATTCTTCAAAAGCGTAGAAAAGGTAATGACACATGATGCAAAACTTATAACATTCGAGAGACTAGATGGTCTTGAAGAAATATTAAACTTTATAAAATCTATGCATGCATCAGGATTATATGCAGATATAGATTCTATGTGCAAAATTCAATTTAACGAACTTAATGATGTTGAACAAATGCCACTTATAGTATTTGATAAAGCTGAAAGAGATGAAATAGGATTTTATGATGCTATTGAAATATATAATAAACTTCCAATTTTAAATAAGCAAAAAGATATCGAAGATGAATTTGCAATAGAACTACAATTTAAAGCACTTGGCGAAAAAGAATTAGTATATGGAACACAAATAGACTACAAAACTGGAGTAGGTAGTGAGAGAAGGGAAGTCTGGAAAGTTGGCGATAAATATGTAACTTACAAATACAGTAATGTTGGCCGTAGAGAATTAGTAATAGAAGGAATAGAAAAAGATAAAGCTATAAATGAAATCAGAGCAATGTCTAACTTTATCGGAAGAATTGGTCATAAGGTTACAGAATATCATAGTATAGAAGAGAGAGAAAAACTTGTAAAATAGATAAAAACTCCCATGTTGATTTAAATTTCGATGTGGGAGTTTTTAATATATTTGATTTATTTTAGATTTTAGATGATTGCAATATTATACGCATTTTGCGAAGTTAATATAAAGTCTATTACATAAGCCTGTGAAACTGTCAATATATAATTAAAATGGATTGAAAATAGATTCTGATAGCTAACTTAGTGATTAATAATATATAATATAATTAAGTTCGCAATTGTTATATATTACGAAT
>JABLTT010055103.1_pt1 | contig 140206 bp, 131 predicted proteins | sample 7160061 | NCBI WGS metagenome assembly JABLTT01 (sample SAMN14651232, study PRJNA627086) | human gut metagenome | isolation source: feces | host: Homo sapiens | reverse complement strand
TATGAGTGTCAAAAGGTCTTTTGACACTCATTTGATACCCGGATTGCTACGCAGCTACGCTGCTCCCGCAATCCTCCAAATATTCGAAATCCGCTGATTTACTTCGTAAATCGCTACTTTCTCATATTTGGCGTGTCCCAAGTTCAAAAGCCTTATCGTGCAAGCACGAACGGCTTTTTGACCTTTTGACACTGGTATCATATAAATTTTTACAAATGCTCTTCCACATAAGTCTGGAACTCATCCATACTCATCAGTACCTTACGCGGCTTCGTACCTTCTTCAGTACCTACTACCCCAGCGTCACAGAGCTGATCCATAATACGGGCTGCGCGGTTAAATCCAATCTTATACATTCTCTGCAGCATACCGATGGAAGCCTTTTCCTTCTCAATAATGAACTTACCCGCCTGCTCGAAATAGACATCTCGCTCATTGCCGCCAGAGCTTCCGCCAGCTGTAAGAACCGCATTGTTCATCTGCTGTTCAATCTTATTGTCGTAATCTGTCCGTGGATTTTTATCTGCAAGGAAATCCACAATATTGCTGACTTCGTCATCTGAAACAAAGGCTCCCTGCAGTCTGGCAGGCTTCTGGTAGCCCTGCGGATAAAACAGCATATCTCCTTTACCAAGAAGCTTCTCTGCGCCGTTCATATCCAGAATGGTTCTGGAGTCCACACCGGAAGTGACAGCAAAGGCAATACGTGACGGCATGTTCGCCTTAATAAGACCGGTAATAACATTGACAGACGGTCTCTGGGTAGCAATAACCAGATGGATGCCTGCAGCACGGGCCAGCTGGGCCAGACGACAAATAGCGTCCTCCACATCCCCTGGTGCAACCATCATAAGGTCTGCAAGCTCATCTACGATAATGACGATCTGACACATTTTCTCAGGGCGCTGCTCTCCCTCCGGGAACTTCATCTTCTCAATCTTGCGGTTAAACTCTTCCAGATTTCGTACCCCATACTCTGCAAAAGTATTGTAACGGTTACTCATCTCATTTACTGCCCAGTTCAGAGCCCCCGCAGCTTTCTTCGGATCTGTGACAACCGGAATGAACAGATGCGGGATACCATTATAAACACTAAGCTCTACCACTTTCGGGTCAATCATGATCAGCTTAACCTCGTCTGGCTTGGCTTTATATAAAATACTGATAATAAGTGTATTGATACAAACAGATTTACCAGATCCGGTGGAACCTGCGATCAGAAGGTGGGGCATCTTGGCAATATCTGCCACGATCGTCTTACCCTCAATATCTTTACCAGCAGCAAAAGCCAGCTTGGATTTGGCATTCATAAACTCCGGGCTCTGGATCAGATCACGGAGCATAACCGCACTGTGTTCTTTATTTGGTACCTCGATACCTACAGCTGCTTTACCCGGGATCGGAGCTTCGATACGGATATCCGGCGCGGCAAGATTCAGCTTGATATCATCAGAGAGACCTACGATCTTGCTTACCTTTACACCCATTTCCGGCTGCAGCTCATACCTGGTAACTGTAGGTCCGCAGCTTACGTTTGTAACCTTGGCATTTACTCCGAAATTATACAGGATTTCCTGTAATTTCTGAGCTGTCTTTCGAAGATGGGAATCAGAATCTCCCTGGGATTTCCCATTTCCACGTTTCAGAAGATTCACAGGCGGATACTGATATTCCTTTTTCACCGCCGCTTCCTGGGTTTTGATCTCATGCTGGATATTTACAATTCCGTTGGCAATCTCCTGCCTGGAAGACTTAGGATTCTTCGCCGACTGACGGGAAGTAGTTTCATCCGAAACTCCATTCCCCGCTGCCATTTCGTCAGAAGCTTCAGAAGAGTGGAAGCCAGAAGTTGCCGGAGATCCATGGGCAGCGCCACCTGCTGCGCCAGAAGTATCTCTCGTCAAAGCAACTGCATTCTGCATGGTAGCCATAGCTTCATTAAAATCCACTCCATCATAACTGTTTTCTTCTTCCTCTGCCTCAGCTGGTTGGTCACTGCTAACTGGATTTTTCATATAGACAGTACCGTCCTCTTCCGTGGTATCCTTTTCCATAGAATATGACGGTACAGGATCATCTTGTCCAGAGGAGGCGCTCGTATTCAGATCTGGCTCGTCTGACTGCTCTGGCTCAGAACGGTGAATTGCAAACTGCAGCTGTGTTTCCTCCTGTGATGATCTGTCATCAATTGACAGATCATCATCCTGGACCCGATACTCACTGATATCCACATACTTTCCTGTATTAATCGGAAGATTCTGAGCAGAAGCACTCTCGGAAAATTCTCCATTCACTGTAGTCATATTCTCCAGTGATCCTGCATCTCCCGGATTCATGGCATTCTCTGGATTTAAAGGAAATTCCTGATCCACAGATTCCCCGCTTTCCTCGGAATTTCTATCTTCAAATAAATCTGTCCCTGCAAGAAAGCTTGTAGAATCCAGGTTTTCTCCTCTTCTGCCCCGGGCCTGGTTATTTCCACGCATTCTCATCCGGGAATTTGCCCTGGAATCATTTCCAGCTGTCCTGGAAGCCTTTTTCCCTTTCTGTTTGGCTGCCTTTTTCTCAAAACGGGATGGTTCTTCCACCATATCTGAAGTAATCCCTTCTTCGGCAAGTGCAGCTTCCAGCTCCTGCATCCTTTTCTCACGGCGCTCCTGGGCTGCCAGCTGGCGCTGCTGGACTTTCAGCTGCTTCTTCAGCTGACGCTCCGGTGCTCCCTCCTGATAGAGCGCCTGCTGCCCCTTCACAGCTTCCAGGATCTTATCATAAATCTTATACAAAAATCCCAGGAAAGAATGCTGCGTGATCAGGATCAAACATACAAGGATCACAAGTACAATGATCACATAAGCACCGATGGTTCCAAATGCGGAGATTGTAGAAATACAGATTGCGCCTCCAATGGCTCCGCCACCAGTACGATACTCAGAACTGATCCTGTAATATTCTGCAAGAGTTGTACTCTCTGTATAGCCTTCTGTAAAAAGCTGTGCCAGTCCACAGCAGATCAGAAACAGAACTGCGGCGGCGGCTGTTTTTTTATAAGCAAGCACATTTCCCTTATTGGAGATCAGAAATGCTGCCATAATAAAAAGTACAACGGGAAAAATATAAGCCATCAGTCCCATTACTCCCATGAGTACCTTGCTGATGCTTCCTCCGACATTTCCACCAAGTCCGACACAACTTACCATAAGAATGATCGCTGCCGCCATCAGCACCAGAAGTATGATTTCCGTCTGAAAGCCGCTGGATATTGACTGCTTTCCTGCTGTATTCTTTTTAGACTGGGTACGTGCGGAAGATTTTTTCTTCGCGGATGTACCACGTTTGGTTGTTGATTTCTTCGGCGTATTAGACGCTGCCATTAAAAAGTTCCCCCTTCATCAGGCAAATTTGTAACCGATCCGTGTTTCTGTAAGCTTTCCTGCCGGACAGTTATGCAAAATTGCTAATAAGCGCTATGGCTCCTGCCACAAAACAGTAAAATGCGAAATAGCGCAGTTTCGCATGCTGCAAAATGCGGAGCAGATTGCGTATCATAAAATATCCAACTACTCCCGCCACGATCATACCAAAGACATAGGTAAATCCAAGAGACACACTCATCTTTGGCGTGGTAAACTGTCCAAGCTCCAGAAAAAGAGAGCCTAGAACTGCCGGAATGCTGATAAGATAAGAATATTTCACTGCAAATTTCCTGCTGAAACCGCATAATAAGCCTGCACAAATCGTCATTCCACATCTGGATATACCTGGAAATACGGAAATCCCCTGACAAATTCCAATCCACATGGCATTGTCATAAGTCACATCTTTCGGTGTCTTGATTCCACCGATATTACTGAGGTCTGTCACAAGAAGAAACACTCCTGTCACAAGGATACATGCTCCTGGAAGAAGCGGGGAAATCGCCGCTCTTGTCACCAGTCTTCTGCAAATGTATCCAAGCAATGCTGTGGGAATAAATGATACAGCCATAATCGCTGTAAATTTACGGTATGTTCCGTGCACCACTCTGGCATAGTGGAGATTCTCACCGGTTTTCCTGTTGTGAAAATAGATATTTACATTCCCGATTATATCCATGATCATGCCCAGAAGCTCCTCTCCGATCCGGCGAAGATCCTCATGGAATGCAAAAAAAACTGCCACCATCGTGCCTATGTGAAGAAGCACTTCAAAAAGGACTGCAGTGTTTCGTGTAATTCCCATTGCATTTTCTATGGCTGCCAGATGTCCGAAACTGCTCACAGGAAGAAACTCCGTGATTCCCTGAACAATTCCTAATAAAATCGCCTGTAAAACTGACATATTCAATATTTCCTTTTCTTTGGGATAAGACGGGCCGCGAAAACCCGTCAAGCGTACCTATTATACCACAAAGCAGGCAAAGATACAACTTTAATCGAACGACTGTTTTGTCTGCGGCGTGAAATCAATTCCTGTTCACTTGCAACTTTCCTAGAGCGTGTTTGAAAAAGGTTTTCTGCAAGATGTGCGTCACATTTTGTGGGAGATTTTGTCTGGATGAGGGCGTCGTAGCGGGCTACGACAACCGAATTCGGGCAAAATACACCGCAAAGTGGGGCGTGCAGATTGCAGGAATGATTTTTCAAACACGCTATAATATATAGAAAAAACCCTGCCTGAGATTTCAAACCGAAATCCCAGACAGGGAACTCACACCTTCTTACTTTTCAGAAAAAAGGTGCATATATTTGTTACTGTCCATTTTGAGGCCAGCAGCTTTTATTTTGCATATTTGCTCTTAATATACTCATCGATGCCGCGTGCACCTGCTTTACCTGCTCCCATAGCAAGGATAACAGTGGCAGCACCTGTAACAGCATCTCCACCAGCATATACGCCTTCTTTTGAAGTCTTACCAAACTCTTCGTCAGCAATGATACATTTTCTCTTGTTTACATCAAGACCGATGGTTGTAGAAGAAATCAGCGGGTTCGGGCTTGTACCAAGGGACATGATAACAGTATCAACGTCGATGGTAAACTCAGAACCAGGAATCTCAACAGGGCGTCTTCTTCCGGAAGCGTCCGGCTCGCCAAGCTCCATACGGATACATTTAATACCGGTTACCCAGTCTTTGTCATCTGTAAGGATCTCAACAGGATTGCAGAGAAGATCAAACTGTACGCCCTCTTCTTTTGCGTGATGAACTTCCTCTTTACGTGCAGGCAGCTCTGCTTCTGAACGACGATAAATAATATGTACCTCTGCGCCAAGACGAAGTGCAGTTCTTGCAGCGTCCATAGCAACGTTACCACCACCAACAACAGCAACCTTCTTGCCATGTGCGATCGGAGTATCATAATCCTCACGGAATGCTTTCATAAGGTTGTTACGTGTCAGGTACTCGTTAGCGGAGAATACACCGTTAGCCTGCTCACCCGGGATTCCCATGAACATAGGAAGTCCGGCACCGGATCCGATAAATACAGCCTCAAAGCCCTCATCTTTAAGAAGCTCGTCGATTGTTACGGATTTACCAATGATAACGTTGGTCTCAATCTTAACACCCAGAGATTTTACGTTTTCAACCTCTGCTGCAACTACTTTGTCTTTTGGAAGACGGAATTCCGGAATACCATAAACAAGAACTCCACCAGCTTTATGAAGTGCCTCGAAGATTGTTACATCGTAACCCATCTTTGCAAGATCTCCGGCGCAGGTAAGTCCGGAAGGACCGGAACCGATCACTGCAACTTTATGTCCGTTCCTCTGTGCAGCCGGAACTGGTTTGATACCATTCTCCTTCGCCCAGTCAGCAACGAAACGCTCCAGTTTACCAATGGAAACAGCTTCCCCTTTCAGACCGCGGATACATTTACCCTCGCACTGTGTCTCCTGAGGACATACACGTCCGCAAACAGCCGGAAGAGCACTGGACTCACCGATGATCTGGTAAGCTTTTTCAAAGTTTCCTTCTTTTACTTCATGAACGAAGCCTGGGATATTGATAGATACCGGGCATCCTTCCATACATTTTGCTTTCTTACAGCCAAGGCATCTGTTTGCTTCTTCCATTGCCTCTTCTTTATTGTAACCAAGGCAAACCTCTTCAAAGTTAGTAGCACGAACCTTAGGAGCCTGCTCTCTGACTGGTACTTTCTTTAATACATCTGCCATTATTTGTCACCTCCACAATGTCCGCATCCGCCGTGATGGGTATCGCCTTCCTGAAGCTTCAGAAGAGCACGTCCCTCTTCGGTCTTATACATCTGCTGTCTCTTCATGGCAAGGTCGAAATCAACTTTATGTCCATCAAATTCCGGTCCGTCTACGCAGGCAAATTTCACTTCGCCGCCAACCATTAAACGACAGGCTCCGCACATACCGGTTCCGTCTACCATGATCGGGTTCATGCTGACAACTGTAGGAATGTTCAGTTCTTTTGTTAACAGGCAGACAAATTTCATCATGATCATCGGTCCGATTGCAACGCAGAGATCATACTCTTTGCCCTGATTCTGCACAAGGTCACGAAGTACATCTGTACCCATACCTTTACGTACATAAGAACCATCATCTGTAGTAACATACAGATTACATACTTCTTTCATCTTGTCCTCAAGAATAAGGAGATCCTTTGTCTTGGCACCAACGATCGCATCAGCGGTAATGCCATGCTCGTGAAGCCATTTCACCTGAGGATATACAGGAGCTGTACCAACACCACCTGCTACGAAAACGATTTTTTTCTTCTTAAGCTCTTCGAGATCTTCATGGCAAAGCTCAGATGGCTGTCCCAGAGGTCCAACAAAATCTTCGAAGTAATCGCCTGCTTTCAGCTGGGCCATTCTGGTTGTTGAAGCACCAGCCGGCTGGAAAACGATTGTTACAGTACCTTTCTCTGCATCATAGTCGCAGATTGTAAGCGGAATTCTCTCTCCTACTTCGTCCATTTTCACGATGACGAACTGGCCAGGCAGACAATGCTTAGCCACACGAGGAGCTTCCACATCCATAAGAAAAACATTTGCAGAAAGTTTCTCTGCGTTGAGTATCTTATACATAGTTCCCTCCTGAAGTACTATATTTGTTGCTGCTCACTCCGCGGGCAGTAACCTATATTTAACCGTCACTTCATGTATATGTCCGCTGTATGGACACTTGTGTCGGTCATATCCTATAACACTATAGCACAAAAAGACAGGTTAGTAAAATAAAATTCTCCTGTTTTTCTTATATTTTTTCCAAAAAATGTATAATTTTTCATTTTTCAGGGGATTTGCTTTTCTCTTTCCCAATTAAATCATATAATTTCCCAAGAGCTTCTTTCATTCCTCCAACTTCATCGATTAGACCTTCTTTCACTGCCTCCGGACCTTCTAACATAGTTCCCACATCTTTTACCAGCTGCGTAGTGTCCAGCATTAGTTCTTCCAGTCTTTCCTGGGACATGTGAGTGTGACTGGAAATGAAGGTGGTGATCCGGTCCTGGATTTTCTCCATGTTGCGGTAGGACTGGGCGACGCCAATAAACATGCCATTTGTGCGAACAGGGTGGATCACCATGGTGGCACTGGGAACTACAAAAGAATAATCTGCAGATACAGCCATGGGAACACCAATGGAGTGACCGCCTCCAAGTACTAGGGACACTGTGGGCACGCTTAAAGAGGCGATCATCTCTGCAATGGCAAGACCAGCTTCCACGTCACCGCCCACAGTATTAAGCAAAACCAGAAGCCCGTCCACAGACTTGTCATCCTCGATCATGGCAAGCTTTGGCAAAACATGCTCATATTTGGTAGTTTTGCTGTGAGACGGCGCCGATTCGTGCCCCTCTACCTCACCGATGATCGTCAGAAGTTCCACTTTGTATTTATTGGAATTCTCATTTAAAATAACCTGTCCCATATCACGGATCTGCTTATTTTGCTGTTCTTCTTTTTCTACAGATTCTTTTTTTTCACTTTCTGCTTCATTATCCTCTCTTTGCTGCATAAAAAATACCTCCACACAATCGTATGGAGGTAGTATCTGCAAATCTGATTAAATTATTCGTCCCAGTTATGCCATACATCTGTTACATCGTCGTCATCATCCAGAAGATCAAGGATTCTCTGGATATCCTTAAGGGATTTCTCATCTGTCAGTTCAACAGTTGTCTGCGGGATCATGGCAACCTGTGCCTCAAGAAGCGGAACACCTGCGGCCTCAAGAGCCTCGCGTACTGCACCTAAATCATCCGGAGCAGTGAGAACTTCATAGCTGTCCTCTTCTTCGTTGAAATCCTCAGCACCTGCATCAAGAGCGGTCATCATCAGTTCGTCAGCGTCCATCTCGCACTCTTCCTTGTCGATGATGATCTGACCCTTCTGATCGAACATATAGGATACACAGCCCTGGGTTCCAATGCTTCCGTTACCCTTTGTAAAAGCGTTTCTTACATTGCTGGCTGTACGGTTTTTGTTATCAGTCAGAGTCTCAACGATGATGGCAACACCATTCGGACCATATCCTTCGTATACAGCTTTCTCATAACTGTCTGCGGAATCAGCACCGGCTGCTTTCTTAATACCACGCTCAATGGTATCGTTTGGCATATTGTTTGCCTTTGCCTTTGCAATAACGTCACGAAGCTTACCATTGTTGTTCGGATCCGGACCACCTGCTTTAACAGCCATTACGATCTCACGACCGATGATGGTAAAGATTTTTCCTTTTTTAGCATCGTTTTTTTCTTTCTTGTGCTTTATGTTTGCGAATTTTGAATGTCCTGACATTTCTTATCCTCTCCTTTTGGTTCTTTTTTTATCTTTTCGGCCCGCACCTTTCCGATGGTTTTGTTGCCAAGGGAAAGAATTCTGAAACGGTAGCCGTTTACAACAATTTCTTTATCCAGATCATCTTCTGTGGGAATATGTCCAAGAAGATTCGTCAGATAACCATTTAAGGTCTCAAATTCCACTTTACCGAAATCAATTCCAAGCTCTTCCGCTACATCTTCCAGATACGCCAGTGCGTCAATGATCACACTGTTATCCTTCTGCGTCCGGAACGTACTGTCGTCTTCATCGTATTCATCCAGAATATCTCCTACGATTTCCTCCAGAATATCTTCCATTGAGACAATTCCTGAAGTCTGTCCATATTCGTCCACTACCACTGCCATATGAATTTTCTTCATCTGCATGGATTTAAAAAGATCACTGATTCCCCTTGTCTCCGGAATAAAAGAAGCTTCTCTGATCAATCCCGGCAGATCCTTAAGGGGTTTAAACTTCGCCCAGGAATTCCTGGTGAGAAATTTCAAAGCATCTTTATAATGAATAATTCCTACTATATTATCTATCGTCTCTCTAAATACAGGATAACGGGAATTTCCTTCCTCAAGCATGGTATCCACAATGGTCTGAAGATTGTCCTCCTCATCAAATGCGATCACATTCTTGCGATGCGTCATAATGTCCTTGGCTTCAGTGTCCGTAAACTCCATGATATTCTGGATCATCTCTGCTTCGTTTTCCTCAATGACACCTTGCTCATGGGCTTCATCTACAATGGAAATGATCTCTTCCTCCGTCACCGGATCCTCCGACTGATTAAAAGCAACACCAAATGGCCTTGCTGCCAGCTTGGCAATAAAGGTTACGCACATAGTAAAAGGATACAGGATCCTGGTAAAAAATCCTACAATCTTCATATACCGATATGCATATTTTTCCGGGTGATAGGTTCCGATTCTCCTGAATGTAAGAATACCAAGAGACGCAAGCAGAATGATCACCAGTGCAAGCACCAGGATCAATGCAGCCAAATGCTTTATGTAGGGATGAAAGGTCTCGGTAGCCCATGGAACGATAAATGCTCCGAAACAGACTCCGGAAGCCATAACAATCAGCGGAATCGCATTGACAAATGAAACAGGATTGTTGATCAGGGAAAGAAGAAAGACTGCTTTCTTATCTCCTTCCTGCGCCCGTTTCTCCACTTCGTTTTCGCTCAGATTGTGCACTGCAGCTGAAAATCCATAAAAAATACCATTCAGCCACAAAAGCAATAATAAAATGACAAAGCCCGCCAGGGGCATACTACTGCCAGATTCCATATATTAAACCTTTGTTCCTCCTAGACAGCGTTACTGCTTATTACCTTCGCAGTAACGAAAACATACTGCTGCTTCCTTATTCCACAGCAGCACGAATGTGCAATTGCGGCAGTCAATGCCGCTGAGACTTTACAACTATATCACTAAAGTTTCTTTTCGTCAAGAGAATGTAAGCTCCAGGCTGATTTCAAGAGCATGGTTCACCTTGTCAAGCATAGGACCGTCCAGGTGACATACTTTATCTTTTAATCTTCTCTTGTCAATGGTGCGAAGCTGTTCTAACAAAATTACAGAATCTTTTTCAATTCCATAGGCCGATGCATCAATCTCAATATGGGTGGGCAGCTTCGCCTTGTTCATTTTGGATGTAATCGCTGCGCAGATCACGGTAGGACTATGTCTGTTGCCTACATCATTCTGAATAATAAGTACCGGTCGGATACCTCCCTGCTCGCTTCCCACCACGGGCCGAAGATCCGCATAAAAAATATCCCCTCTTTTAATTACCACACAATTCACACTCCGTTTTACTTTTACTTTTCTGAAAATAAGTATTTCCAACTTTTTTCATATGTATACATGTGTGGTATTTTTCCCGTAATTCGTTACGGGTTCTTATAAAAGCCGGTAACGGAACCCTTTCCGTCTATATTGTTCTTACCTGACGCATACCTGCAAAAGGCTTTCCAAAGGATACGCGTCACAATTTGTCTGGGTATGCTCAGTCAAAATATGTCAGCTCGCCGCACTCTTTCCCATCGCGGATATAGATTCTTGGCACACGTTTGCTGATATTACATACAAATTCATAAGAAAAACGGCCGGACAGATCTCCCAGTGTATCTGCACTGATAACCTCATCCCCATCTTTTCCAAGCAGTGTCACTTCATCCCCTGTCTTTACATCCGGGATTTCTGTCACATCTACCATAAACTGATCCATACAGACTCTGCCACAGATCGGCGCTTTTTTTCCATGAATCAGAACCCAGCCTTTATTAGAAAGCATTCTTGGGTATCCATCTGCATATCCAACAGGAATCGTCGCCATCTTTGTAACATGATCTGTCGTGTAGGTTCCACCGTAGCTTACCTGGACCCCCGGCTCCACATCTTTCACGTAGGAAACATGACTCTTTAGGGACATTACAGGTTTCAGCATTACAATGTCTTTTTCCACTTCCTCAGAGGGATAAATTCCATAAATGGTAATTCCGGCACGGACAATGTTCAGGTTGGCTTCCGGTACACGGATTATTCCGGCACTATTGGAACAGTGATGCAGTGGAATATGGATTCCATTTTTTTCCAGAAGATCCGCAAAATCAAGATATCGTTTCAGCTGAACCATTGCCGGGGTACGGTCGTATTCATCTGCTCTTGCAAAGTGAGTGAATAAACCTTCAATTTCCACATTGGGAAGAGCTGCAATCCTTCGGATTTCCTCCAGACTCTCTTCGCTGTCCTTAAATCCGATCCTGGTCATGCCGGTATCCGCAGCCAGATGGATCAGACCTTTTTTGCCCGCTGCTTCAGCAGCTTTGTTAAATTTCCTGGCAGTCTCATAATCACAGACGGCCATGCGCACATCATTTTCAGCAAGTTTCTTATAATATTCTTCAAATACCAGTCCCAGGATCAGAATCGGTCTTGTGATCCCGGCTTTTCGAAGCTGTAATGCCTCCTGGGCTGTAGCCGCAGCAAATCCCCATATATAATCAAATTCCTCAAGCATTCTCGCAATAGGTACTGCACCGTGACCATATGCATCCGCTTTGATCACTGCGATGATCTTTGTTCCCTCTTTTATGTTCTTCTTCATCTGTTCAAAATTATATCTGATTGCATCAAGAGAAATCAATGCCTTGATTCTGCTGTATTTTTCCATAACATTTTCCTCGATTTTCTAAATTTATCAGAGCATGCCTCAAAAGGCGTTCTGCAAAATGTACGTCACAATTCTCATCCTTTACTTTGAACTTCTGCCAGTTTCAAAACTTCCGGCAGGGATTCGATCATATCCTTCGCCGTCATGCCGTGAGATCCTTTTTTCTCTCTGGCAATATCACCGCAAAGACCGTGAATATACACTGCCATGGCAGCTTTATAGGAAAGCTCCTGTTCTTCCTCACAGCTTAAATACATGCAGAGAACAGCTGCGATAATACCGGAAAGTACATCTCCGCTTCCTGCTGTGGCCATTCCCGAATTACCAGAAAGATTCAGATACAGCTTTTCATTCCGGTCAGTCACTACTGTACATGCGTCTTTCAGTACCAGAACACCGCCACTTTTCTCTGCATACTGATAAGCACGGGCTACAGGGTCTTCCTTTAGTTCTGATACATCCAAGCCGCAAAGACGGCTCATCTCGCCCATGTGGGGTGTGAGAATGGTCTGTTCCCCTATGAATTTCATCCATTGTGGATGCATTGCCAGAATATTCAGACCATCTGCATCCAGTATAACAGGTTTTCCTGCTTTTGCTCCGTTTTCCAGGAACCAAAGCATTCTTTCCTTTCCTGAGCCTTCTGTTCCAAGCCCTGGACCGATCACCAGCACATCACACCAGTTTAAATTTTTCCTATTGGCTTCCTCATCAAATTCGCTGGTCAGCATTGCCTCAGGCAAAAGGCTCTGTAAAGGAATCCGGTTCTCTTCCACAGTCTGGATCTTCACCATCCCGGCACCTCCATGAAGTGCTGCACTGGCACTCAGACAGGCTGCTCCGCACATTCCCTTCGAACCCGCCACAAGAAGAACCTTGCCAAATGTTCCTTTATTTCCCCATGGTTTTCTTGCCGGAAGAGTTTTCATATCAGATTTTTCTATATGCCAGGCAGCCTTGCTTGCAAGCTCACTGCCATCACGGTCCCGGTCATAAATTCCAATATCCGCCACCACAGTTCTGCCAGCATAAGCTCTTCCCGGATATAGACAAAGCCCACGTTTTTTATACGCAAATGTTACGGTAAGATCTGCCTCAAAAGCAGTTCCAAGAACAGCTCCCGTATCTCCATGAATGCCAGACGGAATATCCACCGCTGCTTTATATGCAGGAGCTTCATTCATATGGTCAATTATCTCTTTGTAATTCCCGGTAATCTCCCTGGAAAGTCCAACGCCGAAAATTCCGTCTACTATAACAGTATATTCATCCCATACAGGGTTATTCATTACTGGTACCTGGTAGCACATGGCAATGTCCCACTGGTGTCGGGTTTCTTCTGTCATTTTATCCGGATTTCCTGCAAGATAAATCTCAGAATGGATCCCTGCCAGATGCAGAAGTCTTGCAATGGCAATGCCGTCACCTCCGTTATTGCCAGATCCGCAGACGGTCAGAATCCGTTCTTTTTTCAAATTTCCAGAACCGTTTTTCTTTTCCAGATATTTCCGGATCTCTTTTGCTGTGGCAAGTGCCGCCCTCTCCATGAGAACCAGTGAGGGCACATGCATATTATGAATGGTGCCATGGTCAAGCAGCTTCATCTGGCTGCAGGTTACAACTTTTTTCATAAGACCACTCCTAATGCAAAACTGCTGCCCGGTCTCCTGTAAATCCTTCAGCGAGACAAGCAGCAGTCCTCTTTGACTTTTATTCTTTGTTTTCTTTATGTTCGTTACGATACTGGCTTAAGTTGTAAGACAGAGCCATCAGGCTCTCGGACAGATGAACATTCTCCACGATCACATCCTCCGGGGCGTCAAGATCTGTATGGGCAAAATTCCAGATTGCCTTGATTCCATTGTCAATAAGAACCTTCGCCATCTCCTTGGCCTTATTCTTCGGTAGGGTTAAAATAGCAATCTCCACCTGATTCTCCCTGATAAATTCCGGGAGACTGTTGATCATCCGAATCTCAATCCCGCGAACAGAAATCCCCTCCAGAACCGGGTTTATATCAAAAATTCCAACCAGACGGAAGCCACGTTTTTCGAAGTCTCCATAATTGGCAAGTGCCTGTCCCAGATTACCTGCGCCCAGGATGATCATGGGATGAATGGTGTCCAAACCCAGTATTTTACCAATTTCTGTATAAAGATATTCTACATTATATCCATATCCCTGCTGTCCAAAACCGCCAAAATTATTTAAGTCCTGTCGGATCTGTGAAGCAGTCACATGCATTTTTTTACTCAGGTCGTTGGAAGATATACGTTCCACCTTCTCTTCCATCAGCTCCCCCAGATAGCGATAATATCTTGGCAATCTCTTAATTACCGCCTTTGAGATCTCTTTTGCATCCAAAATGTTCCCCTCCTTGTTTCCGCTGCCTGTATTTTTCCGCTAAAAACGCATCGCGGAACATTACCTGTAAACGGCAGCCCGCGTAACACTATGTCAATTATACCGAAATGTTATTTTCTTGTCAATTAAAGTTGTGCAGAATTACAAATTTTTGCAAATTTTTTTGTGATTTGACAATTATTCTTTCAAAAAATAAATTTTTCAAGTATAATATACTATTGAACATTCTAATAATGCTGTTTCTGTGTATACAGAACCGCCTTTTTAAGGAGGAACTTATGATTTTATCATGTCAGAGCATCTGCAAATCTTTTGGGGAAAAGGTGATCCTGCAGGATGCTTCTTTTCACATAGAAGAACGGGAAAAGGCCGCTCTCATCGGCAATAACGGTGCGGGGAAAACAACTCTTCTTCGTATTATCATGGAGGAGATTTCCGCGGATTCCGGTCAGGTGGTCATTGCCAAGGATAAGAAGATCGGTTATCTGGCCCAGTACCAGGATATCCACGGTCATCACACCATTTACGAAGAACTGATGACCACCAAGCGGTACATTTTGGATATGGAGGACAAGATCCGTTCTCTGGAGCAGGAAATGAAATACGTAGCAGGAGACAAACTTGAGAGCCTGATGAACAGCTACACCCGCCTGACTCACCAGTTTGAGCTGGAAAACGGCTACGCTTATAAAAGTGAAATCGTAGGTGTTTTAAAAGGTCTTGGATTTGAAGAAGAAGACTACGGCAAACAGATTGAGAACCTTTCCGGAGGTCAGAAAACCCGGGTTGCACTTGGCAAGCTTCTGATTTCCAAACCGGATATTCTCCTTCTGGACGAGCCTACCAACCATCTGGATATGGAGAGCATTGCATGGCTTGAGACCTATCTTCTCAACTACCCGGGCGCTGTATTTATCGTTTCCCATGACCGTTATTTTCTGGACAAGGTAGTTACCAAGATCGTGGAGATCGAGGCTGCCCAGATGAGAATGTACGAAGGCAACTATTCCGCTTATGCCCTGAAAAAAGCGCAGCTGCGTGACGCCCAGTACAAGGCTTACCTGAACCAGCAAAGAGAGATCAAACATCAGGAGGCTGTTATCACCAAGCTCCGCTCCTTTAACCGTGAGAAATCCATTAAGCGTGCTGAGAGCCGTGTAAAAATGCTGGACAAGATCCAGCGCATTGAGAAACCAATTGAAATTGATAACCAGATGCGTATTTCCTTGGAACCACGTTTTATCAGTGGAAATGATGTACTTACTGTAGAAGGACTTTCCAAGGCTTTCCCAGGACAGACTTTGTTTACAGATATTAATTTTGAAATCAAACGTGGGGAGCGTGTTGCCCTGATTGGCAACAATGGTACTGGTAAGACCACAATTTTGAAGATTCTCAATGGAATTGTGGATGCTGATGCAGGACGCTTTGCCTTGGGTTCCAAGGTTCAGATCGGATACTATGATCAGGAACACCATGTTCTGCATATGGAGAAAACTATTTTCCAGGAGATATCAGACACATATCCGACTCTCACTGAGACTGAAATCCGCAATATGCTGGCTGCTTTTCTTTTTACAGGAGATGATGTGTTTAAGCTGATCTCCTCTCTCTCTGGTGGTGAACGTGGCCGTGTTTCCCTGGCGAAGCTGATGCTCTCAGAAGCCAACTTCCTGATACTGGATGAGCCTACCAACCATCTTGATATTGCATCCAAGGAGATTCTGGAGGAAGCACTGAACAGCTACACAGGAACTGTCCTCTACGTTTCCCATGACCGTTATTTTATTAACCAGACTGCTACCCGCATTATGGATCTGACCAACCAGGCCATTGTCAATTATATCGGTGATTATGATTACTATCTGGAAAAGAAGGATGAGATGACCCGGATTTATGCTCCTGCTCAGGAGACCGCAGCTCAGGAAGTTAAGGAAAACGTCTCTGAAACCAAACTCACCTGGCAGCAGCAGAAAGAGGAACAGGCTCTGAAGAGAAAACGGGAAAATGAGCTGAAGAAAGTGGAAGCACGGATTGAAGAACTGGAAGCAAGGGATAAAGAAATTGATGAAACCATGGTTCTGCCAGATATCTGTACGAATGTGGCAGAATGCACGAAGCTCAGCCGGGAAAAAGCTGCTATAGCAGAAGAACTGGAAGGGCTTTATGAAAAATGGGAGGAGCTGGCATAAATTACCAGTAACCTGTTCTTTTGAGCCTTACATTTCATATTTATTTCAAAAACAGGAACGAATTTCGAATATAAATATCCGAAACCGTTCCTGTTTTTTATAACAATATTAACATTTTTACTTTAAACAACTTATTAAAGCTGTCTGTTTTATTACATGGCCTCAAGCTTCTCTCTGATTGCAAGAATAAACTCGCGGCTGTTAAGGACTTTTACATTCTTTAAGGAAGTAATCAGTGCCAGGTCTTTGGTCATCTGTCCGCCTTCGATGGTGGAAAGGGTTGCTTTCTCCAGCTTATCTGCGAACTCTATAAGCTCCTGATTCTGATCCAGCTCACCCCTTTTTCGCAGAGCACCGGTCCAGGCGAAGATTGTTGCTACAGAGTTGGTGGAGGTCTCCTCTCCTTTCAGATGACGATAGTAATGTCTCTGTACAGTTCCGTGAGCTGCCTCATACTCATAATATCCATCTGGAGAAACCAGTACAGAAGTCATCATTGCCAGAGAACCAAATGCAGAGGAAATCATGTCACTCATAACATCTCCGTCATAGTTCTTACAGCCCCAGATAAATCCGCCTTCTGCTTTCATTACGCGGGCTACTACATCATCAATCAGACTATAGAAGAACGTAATGTCTGCTGCCTCAAATTTATCCTTAAACTCAGCTTCATAAATATTATGGAATATTTCTTTAAATTTGCCATCGTATGTTTTGGAAATGGTATCCTTGCCGCCAAACCACAGATCCTGTTTCGTATCTAAGGCATAATTAAAGCAGCATCTTGCAAAGCTGGTAATGGATTTGTCCAGGTTATGAACACCCTGGATCACGCCTGGAGTATCAAAGTGATGGATCAGCTCCGTTCTCTCCTCGCCGTCTTCTCCTTTGAATACCAGCATAGCATCTCCTGGTTTGTCAATGTACATCTCGGCATTCTTATATACATCGCCGTAAGCATGACGGGCAATGGTGATAGGTTTCTTCCAGTTCTTCACACATGGCTCGATTCCCTTTACCACAATGGGAGCACGAAAAACAGTTCCATCCAGGATTGCACGAATAGTTCCGTTAGGGCTTTTGTACATTTTCTTCAGATTGTACTCAGACATTCTGGCTTTATTCGGGGTAATGGTGGCACATTTAACAGCAACTCCGTATTTCTTGGTGGCTTCCGCTGCATCTATGGTTACCTGGTCATCAGTCTCATTTCTGTATTCCAGTCCAAGATCATAGTATTCTGTCTTCAGATCAATAAAAGGAAGAAGAAGCTCATCCTTGATCAACTGCCACAGAATTCTGGTCATCTCGTCCCCATCCATCTCAACAAGAGGGATCTGCATTTGAATTTTACCCATTATTACCTCCTAGTATATGTTTTGTGGTAACTGTGAACTATGTCCGCAGCAACCCTATTTTAACGTAATTCCAAGTCTCTGGCAAGTCTCTGCTACAATTGCTTCAAGTTCTGTATCACAAAGCACAGTAACACGGCCATCCTCATACTGCTGGTCAACCCAGGACTTGATCATCTTCACAAGCTCGCTGTTCTTATCAACCTTCTGGTCGCCCTTCAGGCGATAATGGCTGTCGATCCAGTGTGCGATTCCGGCAGCTCCGGAAGTATTGGAAACGGCAACCTCAACCGGGCGGTTCAGGAATTTCTCGGTATCAAATACATTATAGATTTCCTCATTTTTCAGAAGTCCGTCGGCGTGGATACCAGCTCTTGTTACATTGAAGTTCTTTCCAACGAAGGGAGTTCTTTCCGGTATGTGGTAGCCAATCTCTTTCTCATAGTACTCAGCAAGCTCTGTGATAACCGTTGTATCCATACCACCAAGGTTTCCGCGAAGCTGTGCATATTCAAATACCATTGCCTCAAGAGGTGTATTTCCGGTACGCTCTCCGATACCAAACAAAGAAGTATTAACACCACACGCACCATACAGCCATGCTGTTGTGGAGTTGCTGACTGCCTTATAGAAGTCGTTATGTCCATGCCACTCGATCAGTTCAGAAGGAACGCCTGCATGAACCATAATACCATAAATAATACCAGGTACAGAACGAGGGATCACGGCACCAGGATAGTTAACACCGTAGCCCATGGTATCACAGCAGCGAACCTTAACCGGAATGCCGTACTGCTGGCGAAGCTTCATCAGCTCAAGGCAGAATGGGATAACATAGCCATAAATATCAGCTCGTGTAATGTCTTCAAGATGGCAACGGACAGAAACACCGATTTCCAGACATTCTTTTACAATGCTTAAATAATGCTCCATCGCCTGTTTACGTGTCATTTTCATCTTATAAAAAATATGATAATCGGAACAGCTTACCAGGATACCGGTCTCTCTCATACCCATATCGCGGACAAGCTGGAAGTCCTTCTTATTTGCACGGATCCAGCTGGTAACCTCAGGGAACTCATAGCCTCTCTCCATACATTTCTCAACAGCATCACGGTCTTTCTTACTGTAAAGGAAAAATTCAGAAGCACGAATCCTTCCTTCCGGTCCGCCCAGCTTATGAAGGTAATCATAAATCCTTACGATCTGCTCAGTGCTGTATGGTGCTCTGGACTGCTGGCCATCACGGAATGTCGTGTCGGTGATCCAGATGTCATCTGGCATATGATGTGGAACGACTCGGTCGTTGAATGCAATCTTCGGTACTTCAGAATATGGAAAAAGATTTCGGAATACATTGGGAGTTGCAACATCCACAAGCGGATACATATGCTCCTCTAACTGAAGCAGGTTTGTGTGGCGATTCATAGAAACACGTCTGTTTTCCATAGATATTTCCTCCTCATCTCTTGGAACTCTTGCTGTCCATTTTACTCACTTAAAGCGACTTCGTCAAGTGCTTTTATACTGTAAAGTGATAATTCTTTATCAAAGTTTGTGTATTCTTTTTCGTACATTTCTTCAAATCACTTAAGCAGAAATCCTTTTCACACAATTGGCTGCTTTTACATTTTCAGAAACTTTCTGCGGTTAAATTTCCCCCACCCTTGCAGGTTTTGAGGCAGTCCCATATCCTCTGCGCTATTCATCAGCATAGTTTTGATATCCGTATTGGTAAGTGCAGGATTCTTTTCCAAAGCACAAGCAATAGCACCTGTCACCAGAGGCGTAGACATAGAGGTGCCGCTTTTCACACCATAAGAATAAGGTTTTCCAGGCACGCAGGACATGATCTTATTTCCAGGCGCCACAATATCCGGCTTGCACACGCATTCCGCCGTTGGTCCTCTCCCTGAAATAGCACTGCGCCCTTCCAACAAATCGCTGGAGCCCACTGTGATCACTTTTTTGCTGCTTCCCGGAGCTGTGATACTGCCCGGCCTTGGTCCCTGGTTTCCGGCAGCTGTGACCACTACCACTCCTTCATCCCACAGCTGCTCCACACTTTCCAGAAGCCTGGCATGGTTTCTTTTTGAGTTACAGGTAGTTCCCACAGAAATATTTACCACCCGGATCCTGTACTGCTGCCTGTATTCCCGAATCCACCGAAGAGCCCGAAGCACGTCATCCTGACTTCCATTTCCATAACGGTCAAGCACTTTCAGCGCAATGATTCCGCAGCCAGGTGCTGCGCCTCTGTATTTTCCCATGGAAGCAGTGCCATCTCCTGCCACCAGCCCGGCTACATGGGTGCCATGTCCATTATCGTCATAAGGTCTCCTTTTAAAATCCAGGAAATCATAAAAAGTCCAGATCCTGCCAGTAAAATCTATATGCTCATAAATCCCGGTATCCAGAATACACACACCGATTCCTTTTCCGGTATAAAAAGATTTTTCCATTATTTTCCCCGATAAAAAGAAACTTATAATAAATTATGTTTCCATTTTTCAATCTGCTTTAAAATTATAGACAATTTTTGAAATTCTCAAAAATTTTTGTCGCTTTTTCTGAGCGTATATAGTATAATAAAAATACGCATAAATTCGTATTTATAAAAGGAATTTTCCAGTAATATCAAACAATTATTTCAGGTGACAAAATGGAGTAAGTCACAACTATACATGAGAGGACGAAAATAATATGGAAAAAGACAACAGGCAGACTCCGGAGGACAAATTTCGCTATTATTCCGGAGCTATCAGACGTGACATGGGGAACCTGCTTAAGTGGCTGCTTCTGGCAGTGGTGGTAGGATGTATAGCGGGAGCTTTTAGTACTTTGTTTTCTTTTGTGCTGAAGGCAGTGACCGGTTACCGCAAGGCACATCTGTGGACCTTTTTTCTCCTGCCCCTGTTCGGACTTTGCATCGTATTTCTTTATGAGAAATTCGGAAAAGACGATGGCGGCACGAATCAAGTCCTTTCTACAGTCCGTTCCCAGGATGATGTGCCCTGGAGATCCGGTCCGCTGATTTTTATTTCGACTGCATTGACACATCTTGCCGGTGGTTCAGCAGGACGTGAGGGTGCAGCTATTCAGCTGGGTGGCAGCATTGCCAATCTTCTTGGCAGATGGATCCATCTTGATGAGGAAGACCGTCATGTGATCGTTATGTGTGGTATGAGTGCTGCTTTCTCTGCACTATTTGGCACACCAATGGCTGCAGCTGTTTTTTCCTTGGAAGTAGTCAGTGTAGGGGTTATGTATTATACAGCTCTTATGCCCTGTATGATCGCATCTTTGATCGCATCCCATTTTGCGGCTGGTATGGGCGTTACGCCGGAAGCTTTTCACGTAGTAAATATTCCTGCACTTTCCCTGGAAACAGGGCTGAAAATGGGCGTTGTAGCCCTTGGATGTGCAGTGATCAGTATTGTCTTCTGTATTATTTTAAATGAGACAGCCAGATTCTACGGCCGGTTTTTTTCTAATAAATATGCACGGGTAGTGGCCGGTGCCGTTCTGGTTATTTTTATTACACTGATTCTTGGAACTACGGATTACATGGGAGCCGGTGCTGAGCTTATTGAGAAAGCAGTGGAGACCGGAGACACCGATTATATGGCTTTCTTCTGGAAAATGCTCCTTACCGCACTGACTATGAAGGCTGGTTTTCGCGGAGGCGAAATCGTTCCGTCTTTCTGCGTAGGCGCCACTTTCGGATGCATGGCAGGACAGCTGATAGGGCTTTCTCCCTCCCTTTGCGCAGCCTGCGGAATGGCTGCTGTTTTCTGTGGTGTGACGAACTGCCCGATTACTTCTATTCTGATTGCCTTTGAAATGTTTGGCTTTAAGGGAGTGTCCTTCTATCTGATTGCCGTTTCTATCAGCTATGCGGCTTCCGGATATTATGGACTGTATAAAGATCAGACAATTGTATATTCTAAATACAAAGCCAAATATATAAACAAACACACAAAGATGTGACAAGCCCTGAAATGATAATATTCATTTTGCAGAGATTTTTTCGAAGCTCTATCCTCTGTCAAATGTTCACTACCTGAAATTTGCAGGAATCCGCGTTGCGGGCGTGGCAAAGCAACATCCAAAACATTCCTGTAAAATATAAAAAACGGCACACAAGCTGCCGTAAAAAGAAGGGGGTACATTTATGAACCTTGAAAAACTTTTTCACCTGAAGGAAAACCACACTGACGTGAAGACCGAAATCATGGCCGGTATTACCACATTCATGACCATGGCTTACATCCTCGCTGTCAATCCCAACATCCTTTCCGCAGCCGGAATGGACCGCGGTGCAGTCTTTACTGCTACTGCACTTTCATCCTTCATTGCAACCTGCCTGATGGCACTGTTATCCAATTACCCGTTTGTCCTGGCACCCGGTATGGGACTGAATGCATACTTTGCATATACCGTAGTTCTTGGCATGGGTTATTCCTGGCAGCAGGCTCTGGTTGCTGTATTTGTGGAAGGTATCATCTTTATCCTGCTTTCCCTTACCAATGTTCGTGAAGCGATCTTTAACTCCATTCCTATGACACTGAAACACGCAGTTTCTGTTGGAATCGGTCTTTTCATCGCATTTATTGGTCTGCAGAATGCAAAGATCGTTGTAAACAATGATTCCACACTGGTAAGCATGTTCTCCTTTAAGGGCTCCATGTCAGATGGTTCTTTCAATTATCTTGGAATCACTGTTCTTCTTGCCCTGATCGGCGTACTGGTTACCGGCATTCTTCTTGTAAAGAATGTAAAAGGTGGTATCCTGTGGGGCATCCTTATTACATGGGCGCTTGGAATCCTTTGTCAGTTTGTGGGGCTTTATGTTCCAAATCCGGATGCAGGTTTCTACAGTCTTCTCCCGGATTTTTCCAATGGAATTTCCGTACCGAGTATGGCTCCTACCTTTATGAAAATGGATTTCGCAGGAGTTTTCTCACTTGACTTTATCGTTATCATGTTTGCATTCTTATTTGTAGATATGTTTGATACTCTGGGAACTCTGATCGGTGTTGCTTCCAAGGCAGACATGTTGGACAAAGACGGTAAGCTTCCAAAAATCAAAGGTGCTCTTCTTTCCGATGCTGTTGGCACTACTGTAGGTGCTATGTGCGGTACTTCTACTGTTACCACATTTGTTGAGAGCGCTTCCGGTGTTGCAGAGGGCGGACGTACAGGTCTTACTTCACTTGTTTCCGCTGTTTTGTTCGCACTTTCCCTGTTCCTTTCCCCGATCTTCCTGGCGATCCCTTCCTTCGCCACAGCTCCGGCTCTGATCGTGGTTGGATTCCTTATGCTGACCTCTGTTACCAAGATCGACTTTGACGACCTTACAGAAGCGATTCCGGCATTTATCGCAATCATTGCAATGCCGTTCCTGTACAGCATTTCCGAAGGTATTGCACTTGGTGTTATCTCTTATGTTATTATCAACGTCTGTACTGGAAAAGCTAAAGACAAAAAGATCAGCCCGCTTATGTATGCACTGGCTGTTATCTTTGTTCTGAAATATGTATTCCTGTAAAAACAGAATGAAATAATTGTACGATTTGCAGTAACATTATTCACGGAACATCACCTGTAAATCGCAATAAATAATCCTAAAAATTCCCCTGCCATGGAACCACGCTTTCCTGGCAGGGGAATCTTTCTATAACACTACTTAAGGGGGGGGGATAAGGTAGATTACATCTGTGAAATCATCTCGTAAATCTGTCACTGTTCACTTTGCAGTTAGTAACCGCTTCGCGGAACATTAGCGTTTTACATTGAATGCGCTCATTCCAGGATATAGTGCTGCATCTCCAAGCTCTTCCTCGATGCGGAGCAGCTGATTGTATTTTGCAACACGCTCTGTTCTGGACGGAGCACCGGTCTTGATCTGGCAGGTATTTAATGCTACTGCAAGGTCAGCAATCGTAGTATCCTCTGTCTCGCCTGAACGATGGGAAGAAATTGCTGTATAACCAGCCTTATGAGCCATCTTGATTGCCTCAAGAGTCTCTGATACAGATCCGATCTGGTTCAGCTTGATTAGGATGGAATTGCCGCATCCAAGAGAAATACCTTTGGAAAGTCTCTCTGTATTTGTTACAAACAGGTCATCACCTACCAACTGCACTTTATCTCCCAGTTCTTTGGTAAGCTTCTTCCATCCTTCCCAGTCTTCCTCATCAAGCGCATCCTCGATGGAGATGATCGGATACTTGTCAACCAGCTTTTTCCAGTGGTCGATCAGCTCGTCAGATGTGTAAACAGTGCCGGCCTTTGGAAGCTTGTACTCGCCAAGTTTACCAGTCTTCCACTCAGAAGAAGCTGCGTCCATAGCGATCATAAAATCTTTTCCTGGCTCATAGCCTGCATTCTTAACAGCCTCAAGAATTGTCTCAATTGCTTCTTCGTCAGATTTCAGAGCTGGTGCAAAACCACCCTCATCACCAACAGAGGTTGCAAGTCCTCTTGATTTCAGAATAGCTGCAAGAGCATGGAAAACTTCTGCACACCATCTTAAGCACTCTTTGAAGCTTGGTGCTCCAACTGGCATGATCATGAACTCCTGCACGTCAAGTCCTGAGGAAAGTGCATGGCAGCCGCCGTTTACAATGTTCATCATCGGTACTGGCATACGGTTTCCGGAAATACCACCGAGGAAACGATAAAGCGGGATATCAAGGGCTGTTGCAGCTGCACGGCAGCATGCGATGGAAACAGCCAGGATTGCATTTGCACCAAAGTTTGATTTGTCCTTGGTTCCGTCAGCTTTGATCATCGCCTTGTCAATTGCATAAATATCGGATGCATCCATTCCTGAGATTGTGTCATTGATGGATGTATTAATGTTCTCTACAGCCTTTGTAACACCTTTTCCAAGGTATCTGTTCTTATCATTATCTCTAAGCTCCAGAGCCTCAAATTCGCCTGTAGAAGCGCCGCTGGGAGCAGCTCCTCTGCCGATGGTTCCATCTACCAGATAAACCTCTGCTTCTACTGTAGGATTTCCTCTGGAATCCATAATTTCTCTTCCAGTGACTTTCTCAATTTCTAAGTAATCCATGGTATGTATACTCCTTTCATTTTTCAAAGGAACTCCTTCGCGAACTGCTTCCCGGAAAAGTCCAGCCGCAATCCGCATCATATTATGTCAGCGGTCTTTCTGCCATAATAAGGAGTCCAAATGATTTACACCGTTAGGTTAGCCATTCCTAACTCTGTAATTAGTATAAACTAACTATAACGAGATTGCAAGAGAAATAGGTGATAATATTTTTCATGATGTGTACGTGGTTTGTTTTCCGGTCACACTTCCACGATGTATTCTGATAACCGAGAAATAACAGGCTCCAGAGCCTGTTTCAAACGCGCTCTAGTTCAGGTAATTATACACTATACTGAAAATTTCCTTGATTCCATTTATGCCCGTATATTCATTTGCCATGGAATATATCACGATCACATAATCCGTCTTCTTGCCATATACGATTGCAGCATCATGCTGGTAATTGTATGTCTCCCCTGTTTTATTTCTTGATTTCACACCAGAAGGCAATCCTGCAGGAATCTTGTAGCGGCGCTCCTGATTCAAAAGCAGATTTAACATCTGCCTGGAGCAGGATCGGGAGACAGCTTTATTTTTATATATTTTTTTCAGCAGTTTTCCCACGTCTTTCGCAGAACTTCGATTACTTCCAAGGCCATCGTTCTGATAATAACTGTTGCTTGGATGAAGAGAATGATGCACTCCAGTGCCCGTATACCCCTGCTTTTTCAAATACCTGTTAATATAATTGCACCCTGATGAAAAACTGACATTTCCAAGTGTCCTTACAAGCTCATTATAGCACTCATTGTCACTGACCGTGATCATACTGTTCAGAAGACTTTTCACTGTTCCATTCAGGTTGATCCGCTTCTTATTGCCGCTGGCATAAACTGCTTCCATAACAAAAAGCTTGATCACACTGGCTGGATACATACTGGTTTCATTAATAGACAAAATATCCCCTGTTTTCAGATTTTCCACATACACAGACCAGTTGCCGCTGTACCCATTTACGGTGGACTGGAGTTTCTTCTTCAGTTTTCCCAGACGTACCTCTTCTTTGGCACATTTCCTGCCCTCTTCATTTACATACACATTCTCTGAAACCATCTGACTTGTAGCGATTGTTCCGTTGGCTGTAAGATAATAACCCTTATACCAACGGTTTGTGTACAATTTTCCATTTTTATTTAATGCCAGCTTTTTCCCTTTAATGGTAATCCAGCCTGCATTCTCTTTCCCATTTTTCTTCCCCTGTATAAATAAAACGAGATAGAACTTAACTTATTCTCACTCTATAAGATTCGCAAATTTATCGCCATATTTCTTTTTACTAATATACGCCATTATAATTCCTAAAAGAATCCATCCACCGACAATAATCCATTCCTGCCAGACCAATGTACAATTCGTCTCCGGAATAATATACATGGCGGACATGGTTCCTGACATAATAACTGCAACTATTCCTACAAATTTGTAGTGTTTTACCTTATATGGTCTCCTCATATCAGCTTCTTTCCTTCTTAAAACTATAAAGGACAGTGATACAATGCAATAAGCAAAACAGCAGGCAAAATTTCCTGCATCAACAATCCACACAAGCATTGACCGGCCAAAAAACGGGGAAATAACTGATAATGCCCCAATTAACAGCAATGAATTCACAGGTGTATTGTATTTCTTATGTAGTACAGCAAATTTCCTGGGAAGCATATAGGAAACAGACATAGAATACAAAGCTCTGCTCCCGCCAATCAGGAACGAATTCCAACTGGTAACAATACCGCAAAGACCACCAATTATCAGGACTTTAGCCATATTAGCATTATTAAATGCAACACCCATTGCATCGGCAGTTACAAGGCCGGTGGCGGAAGACGTCGATGTCTTAATCTGTCCTGCATCCATAACATATCCAACAGCCAGAACAACCAGAACATAAAAAGAAACTGCCATAATGATAGAAAAAATCATCATCTTCCCCAATTTTTTCAATGGGACATTAATTTCCTCAGCTGCCTGTGGTATAACATCAAATCCAAAAAGAAAAAAAGGCGTCATTATAGCAACTTTCGCAATATTTTGAATAATCTCGCCACTGGTGTCTCCAATCAACAACTGATTCTGAAGATTGCTTACGTTTCCTGAATATGCAGCTCCTGCAACCAGTGCGATTCCTACTGCCGCAATTACACAAGTTAATATTTTCTGAAATCTTGCAGCTTTCTTCATTCCAATAATATTGAGGAATAGAATTAACAGCGCCATTCCAATTGCAATAAGCAGCCATGTAAAATATATATCAAATCCGCCAACCGAATATAAATATCCTCTGGCTATTTTAGGAAAAACATATTGAAGGATAGTTGGAAATGATACTGCCTCATAGCATACAACGCCAATGTAGCTTAAAATAATAGACCATGTACATATATAGGCTCCAATAGAGCCAAATGCCTTATAGCTAAATACATGTTCACCACCACATTTCGGCATTGCGGTAGTCAGTTCAGCATAACACAAACCTACAAAGTAGATCATAATACCGCCAATAATAAATCCAAGTACCGTTCCAAGAACTCCACCACTGGTAATCCACTGACCAGAGGACACAACCCATCCCCATCCAATCATAGCACCAAATGCTACGACCAAAACATCACCCGTGTTGAGCACTTTGCTAAATTCTGACTCTCTATTACTCACTAACATCCTCTCTTTCCTTAATCCTGCGAGAATTTTATACCGTCATTCTTTAATATGGATGACCTCCAATTCTCCCAACAAGTACTTTTTTACCATCTCCAACCTGATTGTCCATCCATGATTTGTTCTGAACAAACTCATGGATTGTAGTTAATCTTTCCACACCGTCAATAACACTCTTATGCCCATTTTCATCTTCATCAAAACAAAACGAAGAAAATTGCATACGCAATAAAATAATTTGTATCTATATCATCTATGTCCTGCTCTTCAATTCCAATATAATCCTTTTCAAAATTTTTCTTAGCTTCCAGATACTCAGTAATTTTATTCACTCTTAGCTGTTTCATTTATACGTCACCTCAAAAAAAATCCCATGGAAACACTATCTTCATTTAAGATAATGATACCATGGAATTGTAAAAAAATCTATAAAATTTGGCACCTGTTAAAAGATCAATCTCATAATCATGTTACAGTTACAGAGATTTTTATGAAGCATACCTTATATAGCGGCTGATTGTATGATTGATATCATAACTTCCATTACCATACACACCACGATACCAGCCCGCAAACTGAGCTTCCGGATCATAATATGCTCCATCAATCATTACCCATCCATGTCTGGTAAGACCATCCGCAGCACCATCTCTTGTACCAGAAACGCGACCAAGAACTACATACGGATTATATCCCAATTCTCGTGCCATCGCTGCAAATGTGCAGGCAAACCCATAACAATCTCCACCGCCTGTAGTAAGCATGTTATATGCAACCTCACGCTGCCATCCTTTTTTATTCAGATCCGGCCAGTATGTTGAATAATAGAAATTTCCACTGCTGGTAAGATATCGCCAACAGGAATAAAGCTTTTCAGATTTACTCATTTCTGTAGTCGTAATTCTGGAAATTATAGTCATAAGTTTCATCTTTAGTTTGGCATTTAAATCATTTTTGGCATATCCCTTGCTGTTAAAGGTAACGTTTGCAACCGTTTTGTTTTTTGTCAGACGTCCTTTAATGTCGCCTCTGTAGAGTTTGTTTCCGATTTTGAAAAATCCTTTTATTGCCTGTCCTTTTTTGTTTACATAATATAATTGCTTTCCTACTTGTACAATTTTCGACTTTGATGGCTTGAGCAATCTTCCCTGGAGATCAAAAACATATGTGTATTTTCCAATTTTTGTTCCACCAACTGCTGCTGTTCCATCAGCTTTAAAATAGTAACGTCTTTTCTGAATGGTTTTCCATTTACTTTTCAGTTTATTGCCTTTCTTATCATAGAAAAAGTATTTTGTACCTTCTTTTATAAGACCGCTTTTCTTCACTGTCACTGGCTGAATCTGAATTGTATCAGAAGCACCTCCATTTTCTGCCTGAACAGGTACTGTGCAAACAGTCATTACAGATATCGCGGCAATGGCAAGAATTTTTCTTATCCTTTGCATACTTTCTTCCCCTTATGTACTACAACATTCAAATCAGTCTTTCAGACGGCAGACCATTTCCCAAAGCGCCGTTGCAGAGTTAAAGTTCTCCGGAATAATATCTGCCGGAGTAATAGCAATATCAAACTCATCTTGAAGTTCGCTGACAATTGACAAAATTGCAAAAGAATCAAGCAAACCATCATCAATCAGAGTATCACAGGTTTCATAATCTACCCCTGGCTTAATATCCTCAAGAATTTCTATTAATTTGTCCATTTTTGTTTCCTCGCTTTCCAATTATCGTTTTTGCACAAATACCTGCTGAAGCAGGATACATTTATTTTCCAATTACGAGCATAACACAAATCCTAAATCATTTCAATACGAAGAAAGCTTCACTTCTTTATACGTTACTGTTCAGCTAATCTGTGTTGCCAGAAGTTTTCTGTTAATTTTTCCATTCTGATTATGAGGCATTTCAGGTAAATGATTGATTTTTCTTGGCTGCATATAATCCGGTAATTTTGACCTTAATGTTTTTAGCAATGTTTTATCGTCAATTGCGCCAGAATAGAATAACACAATTCTCTTTTTAGCCGAATCAAATACACAACAATTTTCATCTACTCCATCAATGCTGCTTACATTTGCCTCAATTTCGCCGAGTTCAATTCTTCTTCCCATATATTTAATCTGGAAATCTTTGCGACCATAGTACTCCAATTCACCATACTCATTGAAACGTACCAGATCGCCCATTTTATATACTGTTTCCGGATAACAGGAATTCAGTGGATTCTGAATAAATACTTCCGCGGTCTTTTCGGGATCTTTATAATATCCATATCCTACTGAATTTCCTCTGACAACCAACTCACCAACACCTTCTGTTATAGGATTGCCATGCTCGTCAATCACAAGAACATCACAATTGCTGTACGGAATGCCGATTGGAAGGATATCTTCATCTTTAAATTCCCGGTCTACAATATAGTAAGTACATCCATCTGTAATCTCAGTAGAACCATATGCATTAATATATACAGCATCCGGAACCGCTTGCTGCCATGCCTTCAGCTGTTTTATTGGCATAACTTCACCGCCGAAAACAATGAGTCTGATTGCTGACAGATCTGCTACAGAAAATGCATTTGTATTAGCTATCATGCAAAGTGCAGATGGAACCCAGCTAAGTAAATTAATCTTATTTTCGTACAAATATTGAACCAGATAAGCTGGGAAAAGAAATTTGCTTTTGGGAATCAGGTAAGCATGTGCTTTGGCCGCAATTGTTCCATAAATATCAAGAGCCGTCATAACATAGTAAAACGGAACCTGAACACCCAGTACATAGGTATCGTCCATTTTATAGTCTGAAACCAATGCAACTATGTAACTGGTGATTGCTTTATGAGGTGTGACTACTCCTTTTGGAACTCCTGTCGATCCAGAAGTAAAAAGGACATAAAGCACATCCGTCTCCAGAATCTTTGCTTTACTCTCTTCAATTGTTTCTTCAAATATTTCAGAATCATTTAATTCCTCTGTAACAATAATCCTGTCTTCACAAAAAAACTCTTTTGCATTTTCAAAATGCTTTCTGTCTGTAAGTACCAGTTCTGGCTCAAGTACTTCAAATATTTTATTAATTCGCTCAACCGGCATTTCCGTATCAATTACAGAATAAAAATTGCCACTATAAGCGACTGCCATCATTGATGAAATACAGTAAATGGATTTATCAAAATAAAGGGCTACTGGTTTCTTACGAAATCCCGACTTTATAATCGGCATTGCAATCCTGTAAGCCTCTTCCTGAAGCTCTTTATATGTAAGGGATCTTGCTTCTTCCGTAAAAGCAGCTTTATTTGGATGTGTTTTTACAGCATCATCCAGAAAATCTGTCATAATTCTTGGCATATGACACCTCCATATATTAAATTTGGTTTAAAATATTTGCCAACACTTTAGAATACTCTTTTGCAGCATTTCCATTCATATGACCATTATAGTCCGTATAACTGCTTAAGTCGTGAGAAAATGCCTTGAAGTATTGTGTATTAAAATTCAGGTAAGTAATTCCTTTTTGATTAAAATACTCTCCCAAATATTTTGAAGCCGCATTAAAATTATCACTGTAAACTTTCAGTGTATCAATTGGAATCGGAGTAGTTACAGCTACAAATTCAATATTATTTTCCGCGCAAAAATCAATCAGCTTTCCAAGATATTCCATATTCTGCGGGTTTACCTGATCTTCTGTAAAATCCTTCATAGACTGCATTTTCAGCTTGGTTGTATCAACCGGATAACGCTCAATCAGGCCACTTTCATGGTATTCCTGGGTATCGCTCTTTAAATGGGAAATATCATAATCTTTATTCCATTTCTGAGAAAAAGTTTCCTTTACTTTTCCAAGCTCATAGCTAAGTGAATATTCATACCACGGAAACAGAACAGTTCTGAAATTGCAGTCCGCAATAGAATTCCAGAAATATTCCAATTTAGCTTTTGAGAAAGGAAACTCGTGATAAAACAGAAGATAATTGTTTCCTTCTTCTTTTTTGGAAACCAGATATTCCGGATCCACTTCATAAATAATTCTGGTAGGCTTCTGCTTCTCTGCAATCAGCTTCGCAATATGATACGCGTCAATTACGTATTCTCCTCCAACGCACATATTGTGACCAGTTCTTCCTGTAATTTCTTCCATTACTGCCGGATCAATATCTGTCATTCCGTGAGAAGTTCCCAGAATAATGTCATCATATTGATTATTTACCACTGCATGAATATCATTCCTCATAAAGGTACATGGATAAAGCGCCATATCCAATCCTACAAGAAGTGTTATACACACAGCAAGTACCAGTACTGTCTTTACGATTTTCTTAAAATTGTGCATAAATAAAACCTCTCGCTACTGCAGTGGAACCAAACAAGCCAATGGATACCAGCATGCAAAAATAAATGGCAGCTGTAACAGGTAAAGGAAGCTTTGCAAGAGACTCGCGAATTTTCACTCCTCTTTCCTGAAGTACACTGACAATAAACTGAATCACACATAAAACACCAATGATCAAAAGAGCATAAGGAGTAAATGCAGTCCCCTGTTTACCTGCCGGAATCATAAGAAGCTGAGATGGAGCAAAACTTGTCAGGGACTGCTTCATCATAAGAAAAGCCTGTCCTACACTGTCTGCCCGATCAAAATAATTACCAATAAGAACCAGTATAAACGTTCTGACTACTGTAAATACGTAATACCAGGTTTCTTTACCGGAAATATTCAGTTTTTTCTTCCAACTGCGATAGTTATCAGCCATAATTCCACTAAATGCAATAATGATACCATTATACATACCATATACGATATATTTCCATGCAGCTCCATGCCAAATACCCACAAGGAAAAATACAATCAGATTTGCTGCACCAATTGGAATAGCACGGCCGATTTTCTTACCAAATACTTTTTTGCATTTCTTACCGAATTTACTCATCCAACGAGATAATGTAACCGGATAGAATACATAATCCTTCATCCAGGTTCCAAGGGTGATGTGCCAGCGATGCCAGAAATCTGCAGTCGATACTGCAAAATAAGGTCTTTTAAAGTTCTCATCCAATTCAATTCCAAACATAGAAGAAATACCGATCACAACATCCATTCCACCAGAGAAATCTGCATAAATCTGAATCAGATAAAATAATACTCCAAGCAGAGCAACTCCATTGTATTTCTCCGGATCACAAAAAATCGCATCTGAAAAAACCGCAGCCCAATCTGCAAGAATCATCTTCTTAAAAAAGCCCCAGAGAATTCGTTCAAACCCTCTGACAATATTCTGACTTTCAAATTTGTGCTCTGCATAAAGCTGGTTTGCCAGACGACTGTATCTACCAATAGGTCCCTGTAAAATCTGGGGAAAATAAGATACAAACAGCGCATACTTAAACGGCTGTCTTTCTGCCTTACATCTCTTCCAATATACATCCAGAAGATATCCGGAAGACTGAAATGTGTAGAAAGAAATTCCAAGGGGAAACAGAAGTTCAATTCCTCTTAAATGTAAATGAAACAGGGCGTTGATATTCTCTATTGTAAAGTTGGTATACTTTACCACGCCAAGCATCCCGAAATTGAGAATCAGCCCAAGAATTAAAAGTTTTTTTGCACCTTTGTGATTGCCGTTTCCTTCTGTTTTTTCAATGAGAAGAGCCAGCAGCCAGGTTACAAGGGTGGAAAAAAGAATAAAGACAACGTAACGGGGACCGCCTGCTATGTAATAGATATAACTGAAAGCAAGAAGAACGATCCACTGAAATCTGCGTGGGACAAGATAGTAAATAAGTACACTTGCCGCCACAAATAGTATAAACAGATTAGATACTAACGACATATTTTTCTCCTAAACCGGACATGGCTCTGCACTGCTCCTCACAGTGCAAGAGCCATGTCCTGTATTTGAGTTGCAAAGCAACTGAAAGTCCTATATGGTGTGCCCCTCTATAGGAAGCAAATCTTTTTAATTTAAAAGACCATTATCCAGGCAGCCGTCTCCGCCGTCATCACCGCCGCTATAATCATCCCCACCGCCGTAATCATAGGAATAATCATTGTTGTCGTAGGAGTAATCATAACTCTCTGTCTGCTGTGCAGCTGCCGCCTGGTCTGCTGCTGCCTGAGCTGCGGCTGCATCAGCAGCTGCCTGGTCAGCGATTGCTTTCTCAGTATCGTATGTACTCTTCTTCTCTTTGGTGCTCTTCAGTTTATAAGTACCATAAATAATTCCATCCTTCTCGCGAAGAGTAAGGGTACCAAGATCCTCAAGTACAATACCGTGAACATCTGCTGTTGTTCCGTCTTCAAAGGTAAGCTGCATATCATAAGTTGGAGCAGTATCCTCAGAAGTTTCTTCCGCTGTCTCTGCTTCACTGTTTTCTTTGGAAAAATATACTCTCTTCTTCTCTTTTAACTCAAATACATCGTCAGCTTCCATCATATTCTCAGGGAATTCTGTCTCATCAGCAGTCTTGATCGCAAGTCCTGTAATCTTTTTGCCTGTACCATTTCTCAGTTTAAAAGCAATGCAGCCTTCTGTCTTTTCGCCAACTGTTTTTAAGTCTTCTTTCTTTTTGGCAGCGGTCCTTTCTTCTTTTGCATCATCAGAATCAGCTGATTCCGCATCTGCCTCTTCTGCATCTGCATCCTCTTCCTCATCAGAGCTGTCTTCTGCAGCATCTGCCTCAGCTGCTTCAGTTGTCTCTGCTGCAAAGCAGCTTACCGGAGCTGCAATGGCTAATGTGCCTGCTAATAATGCCATTAATAATTTTCTCTTCATGATCAATCTCCTTATGTCATTCTTTTTAGTTATAAAAAATCAGAAGCTGATTTTTGTTCTTTTTTCATTATATTTGTAAGTTCCCTTAGCACCGTATTTGAATTTGTATCCACTGTTGACATTTGGGTTATTGCGGTATGTATATGCAAAGTTCGGATCATATACATAAGTGGTTTTGCCGGATTTAATCTCGCACCATGCATGCTCGCCGTCTTTGCCGTTGCGCTGCGGCACAGAACCCATAACAAATTTAACATTCAGCCCTTTTACTTTCGCCATCATAGCAAAAGTTGCAGCCATTACATAGCAGTCACCTTTGCCATATTTAAAGCCATACGCTGCATAATATTCAACTGCATTCTTACTTTTTCCCGGTTTCTTTACGCCGCCGAAATATTTAATTTTTGTGGAGCTCCAGGTAAATGCTTTTTTAAGGTTTCCGCCGCATTTTTTAAGTCGGATTGCTGCCAGTTTCTCGGCTGTGGAAGCTGTGGTTACCACACCTTTTTTGTTGATATGATAATATTTATTTTTGATTTTGTAGCCATATTTGTTTTTTACAAGTTTTCCATTCTTGTAATAATAGGTCTTACCTGCTTTTTTGTAGAAACCTGTTTTCGGTGGTTTGTTTTCCTGCGCAGGTGTAGGTGTAACAACCGGAGCTTCAACTACAGTTGTCACAGTAGTACTGCTGTCCGCGGTTCCTTCTGCAAATACAGGAGTTCCCATTGTAAGTGTCATACTCAGTGACAGAACAACTGCCAATGTTTTGGTAATCTTTCTCATATTTATTTTCTCCAATCTTATATTTCTTTTATTATTTAGAGTCCGTTAATCTAAAAATCCGGCTCCAAATATCATTTTTGCAATCTGCATATTCTATCGGGGCTGAATACCGTATATGATTTCACCACCGCTGATTTTTTTTCCAAGTGATACATAGATATTTGCATATGTCAGTTTCATATCTTTGCTTACACCATTCATACAGCTGGAATAGGATCTGGTCTTGGAGGGTTTGCCAAGAAGTTTGCGAAGTTTCACACCGTTTTCCATATATTTGCTGGCTTTTTTCAGCTGGCTGCTCTTCTTGGCTACACGTACACCATTCTTATCAAAGTAATAAGGGGTTCCTTTCAGGTCTGCATATACACCTTTTTTTACTTTATATCCATTTCGGTCAAATCCATAGTACTTTTTGCCAATCTTCTTAACTACAACATTTTTCTTATAACCGCTCTCCTTCGGCGCTGCATAAGCCACTCCGTTTTTACCAAAGTACTGTTTCTTATCTGCACTCCAGCAGTTCTTCTGCATTACGCCGTCTTTGTAATAATAGGTTTTGGAACCTTTCTTAATAATTCCATTTAATAATGCAGGTGTGGGAGCTGCAACCGGATTTTCGACTACAGCGGCTGCTCCATCACTGCTGCCAGCTACCTCTGCATTTGCAATTACTGGTGTCTGCAGCATAAATACACACATTGCAGGAAGAAGTAATTTTTTCCACTTTTTCATTTTCTAAATCTCCTTTATAAAAATTTTTAGCTTTGTAACTTTTTCGTACCTTCTCAGTTGAATCATGATTTGCATGAATTCGCGCACCTTGCGGAATACTGTCTTCTGAATAGTTACTTCGCTTTTTATTTTTAAAGCAGTTTCTGCCTTAAAATTTCACACTTGATCTTACAGAATATGCAAAATGGGTAGATGCCCCGAACAAAGGTCCCATATTGTCATAATAAAGCCCATCAATCATTACAAATCCATGATCGCCAGTGGTGGCAATTACATACGGCTCATATCCTAAAACCTTGGCACATGCAGCAACTGCACTTGCAACACCGTAACAGCATCCTGAAAGATTATTATCAAACATGTAAATGGCAGACTGATAAGGCCAGATCTGAGTCCTAAACTCTTCATCAGTAGGATAAATCCATGGCTTGAAATCAGTATAGCCCATAAGATAATTGAAACAGGTTCTGAATTTCTGGCTGTTGGACATATTCGGAGCAGTATGCTTCTCCACAAATTTCCTTGCTTTTCGCATACACTCAGCTTTAAGTGCAGAAACCTGAATGGCAACTCCTTCTGAATTGATCTCGTATTCCTTTCCCTTTATCTTATAGCTGGTTTTATTTCTGATGAGAACACCTTTTGAATTAAAATAGTATTTCTTCCCCTTAATGGTCTGTAAACCGGTCAGCCGATAGCCTTTTCTTCCAATGTAATATCTCTTACCTTTCACAGTAAGCCATTTACTCTTCGGCGCGCTGGTTCCGTTCTTTCGGATGTAATAATAGTTTCCTTTGTATTTTATCCATCTGTTTCTTGCCGCATCACCATTCGACAGATAATAGCGTTTTTTGTTCTTATATATCTGCCAGCCTGAATAGCGAATTCCACTCTTATGGAGATAATATTTCCTGCCGTTGATCGTTACCCAACCCGATTTCTGAAGTAAAGTACCATCTTCCTGCCGCCATTGATACCCTTTTTCTACAGCTACCCAGCCAGGATCAGCTTTCGGTGGAACAACTGCAGAGTTATCTGCATTTTCCTCTTTTGGATTAACGGAAGTACTTTCAGAAGTCACAGGCGTCGCTTCTGCAGTTTCCGCATATACAATTTGGACTGGTTCTGTGGAAAGCATGGCTGTCAGTATCAATACCAGAATGCGACTTCTCTTTTTCATATTCCTTTCCTCCCATATCTTGTTTCATTATAACAGCATTTCTTCTTCCACTGTAAAAGCATTTTTCCATATTATACCAAAATCATATACAAATTTCCATGTTTGTTGCGTAAAATGTATAAAATTAACTTTTCTGTAAAGACTTTTATATAAACTTTACAAGGAGGTTTTTATGTTGCCTGTAATTTTACTTATTGTTTTATTTTTTGCGTTGCAGCTGCTTGTACTTTTCTGTTGTGTTGCGGCGGGAAATGATCCTTATTCACAGTTTCTTTCAGACGAGGAACAGGTGGAATATCTGGCGCGCTGGAAAAAAGAACATGGATATAAATAATCTTTGATAAGGAAAGGGAAGCACCACAGTTTTCCGTATATTGGTAAGTACCCATAAAGTATTTTCATATATGAAAAAAAGGCAGTGCTTATAACAATACTGCCTTTTTTCATAAAAATACCTATATGATAATACACACAAGACCGCCTTTACTGTCATTTACGATTTTCTGCATGGTATCCTGAAGCTTCACCTGGCTTTCCTCGCTGATCATGGTCAGCTTGCTGCGGATGCCATCCTGTACCAGCTGTTCAATGGATTTCCCGAAAATATTCGTCTCCCAGATGCTCTCTCCTCTTGCATCGCTTTCCCCAATATAAGTGATCAGGTCTTTCGCCTGCTGTTCCGTACCTACGATCGGAGCAATTTCAGTTTCAATATTTGCTTTGATCATGTGAATAGACGGACTCTTTGATTTAATTTTCACACCATATTTATTTCCCTGACGGATCACAGCCGGCTCTTCCAGCTGAATCTGGGAAAGCTCAGGTACCACTACACCGTAACCGCTGCTATTTACTGCATCCAGGGCATCTTTAACCTTTACATACTTTTCCTTCATTGCAGCTAGCTCCTTCATCGTATGGATCAGCTCATACTCACTTTCCATGGAAATTCCACTCATATCGCTAAGCATCTTATAGTAATATTTATCATCTATCTGAAGCCGTATCTGAATGGTTCCATCAGAAAGACCTACGTGATCCAGAAGAGTGTCCTGTACATAAGGACCTTCCAGTTTTACCGATTCCCTGGTAACATCGCGAATGTGGAGAAGCTTCTTCATGAGCACTTTGATCTGGGAAAGGATCTGGCTTTTTAGTTCGCTGTCTGCAGGCAGCATTTCCACCCATTTTGGAATAAAAAACTGCAGCTGGGCAATGGGAAATTCATATAAGATTTTTTCCAGGAGCAATGCGACATCTTCTTTTTTCAACTGCTCACAGTTAACCGCAACAACTGGTACCTGGTACTTCTTCTGAAGCCCGTTAACCATCTGAGTAGTTTCCTCTTTATATGGAAACTGAGAGTTTACTACAATAAGAAATGGCTTTCCCTGTGTTTTCAATTCAGCCACAGTCTGTTCCTCGGCCGGAACAAAATTTTCCCTTGCTATTTCTCCAAAGCTTCCATCAGTGGTAATCACAAGGCCGATCGTGGAATGTTCCTGGATAACCTTTTCTGTTCCTGCTTTTGCAGCTTCGTGAAAGGGGATTGCCCTGGAAAACCAGGGTGTTTTTACCATCCTCTCTTTACCATCCTCAACGTTTCCTCCGGCATCCTTTACAAGAAAACCAACACAATCGATAAGCCGCACTTTTGCCTTCCTGTCTTCGCCAAGATCAACTGATACAGCTTCTTTTGGGATAAATTTGGGTTCCACAGTTGTGATCATTTTTCCGGAACCACTTAATGGAAGCTGGTCCCTGACCTCTTTCTGCATTTTTTCATCCATTCCGGGCAAAGCCACCAGTTCCATAAATCTGCGGATAAATGTTGATTTTCCTGTACGTACAGGGCCTACAACGCCTATGTATATATCGCCTCCGGTTCTGGCCTGTATATCACGGTAAACCTGAAAATTTTCCATACAAAAAAGCCCTCCTGCCTGATTATTTAAAGGTCTGCAAGATTTGTTTATAGCGTAATGCTTATATTCTTCCTCTAAATAATATGCAGTCGGGCTTTTTATTATACCAGTCTTAATTATTCTCTGGAGCGTGTCCAGCTACTATACATCAGCATTAATAGAAGTCATTGTGGAGCAGTTTGTGCTCTTTTCCTTTGAGCAGTCCCTGATACAGTTCCAGAACCATAGGGTTCTCATCGGATTTCTTGATCAGCATAGTATTGTCAGCATTATACAAACCTTTCGCTCTTGCAGCTTTGGTTCTGTCACCGGCCCGTACCGGCTGGCCACCGCCCATAATACAGCCACGGCGGCATGCCATTACTTCAATGAGATGATAGTTTGCTTCGCCGTTCTTTACACGTTCCATAACGGTTCTTGCATTTGCAAGACCACTGGCCACACATACATTGATATCCATTCCCTTGTATGGAACTGTGAATTCTTTGATTCCTTCATCTCCACGGACACCACACTCAGAAATCTCCCGCATGGTCTCCTTGGAATGATCCGGGCTTAAGCGGCGTAGAACCGCCTCTGTAACACCGCCGGTAACACCAAAAATAACGCCTCCGCCGGAGCCAAATCCAAATGGCATATCACAAGCTTCAGGCTCTAACTGTGCAAAATCAAGGCCAAAGTTATCGATCATGCGCAACAGCTCTGTGGTTGTAATTACAATATCCGTATCCTGTTTCTCATCGGTAAAACTGTTCGGACGGATTGCCTCAGCCTTCTTGGCTGTACATGGCATAATAGATACCATAACGGTCTTTTTACCCTTGGCATTCTCCGGATCACGGAAGTATTCTTTAATAACTGCAGACATCATTCCCTGTGGGGATCTACAGGTAGACAAATTCGGGATATAATCCTTATACTGGTCTGTAATAAATTTCACCCATGCAGGGCAACAGGAGGTAAGAAGTGGAAGTTTCTCCCCCTTCTCAACTCTTTTTAGAAATTCTGCTGACTCCTCCATAATAGTAAGATCGGCGCTGAAAGTAGTATCATAAATCTCGTCAAATCCCATTCTGTGGAGTGCATTGACAATTTTGCCCATTACGCTCCGTCCCTTCGGAAGACTGTAATGATCACCTACCGCAACACGAACTGCCGGCGCAATCTGTGCTACTACACGTACATCCGGATCTGCAAGAGCTTCCCAGACTTCATCCATATGCGTCTTAATGGAAATGGCACCTGTCGGACAATATACACGGCACTGTCCGCAGTTTACGCACTGGGTTTCTGCGATTTTCTTATTAAATGCAGGAATTACAATAGCCTCTGTTCCACGGTATGCAAAGTTCAATGCTCCGATTCCCTGAAGCTCCTCGCAGGCACGGACACAGTCACCACAGAGGATACATTTGTTCGGGTCACGGATCAGAGATGGTGAACTGTCATCAATCTCATACTGCTCTCTTGTATTCTGAAAACGGATGTTATGTACTCCAAGACGGTGAGCCAGCTCCTGAAGCACGCATTCTCCACTCTTTACACAGGTTGTACAGTCACGGCAATGTGCTGCGAGAAGCAGTTCCACAATCAGTTTCCTGTATTTTTTGATCTTACCTGAGTTTGTATAAATTACCATTCCATCCCTTGGCTCCTCAGAACAGGAAGCGAAGGTTCTTCCTCTGTCATCCTCTACTGTGCACAGACGACAGGCTCCAAAAGTGGAAACCTCTGAGTGATAACAAAGTGTAGGAATATTAATGCCTGCCTTGCGGATTACGGTCAGGACATTTTTTTCATCTGTAAATTCGACTTTTCTGCCGTCAATCGTCATTGTACCCATAATCTGTCCTCCCTACATTTCCACATATATTGCATCAAAGTTACAGTTATCCTTACAACTGCCGCACTTGATGCATACATCATTATTAATATGATAAGGTGATTTAATCTTGCCGGAAATTGCCCCGGCAGGACAGTTCTTGGCACATTTTCCGCAGCCGATACAGAATTCCGGATTAATGTGGAACTGACGGAGTGCTGTGCAGACCTTTGCCCGGCACTTCTTGTCCCGGATATGCTCTTCGTATTCCTCGCGAAAACGCTTCATGGTACTGAGGACAGGAAGAGGTGCACTCTTTCCAAGTCCACAAAGAGCCATGCTCTGAACCATTTTGGCAAGCTCTTCCAGCTCGTCAAGATCAGACATCTCCCCATTGCCTGCTACAATCTTCTCCAGGATCTCCAGCATACGCTTGGTACCCTCACGGCATGGAACGCATTTTCCACAGCTCTCCCGCTGGGTAAAGCTCATGAAGAAACGGGCAACTTCTACCATACAGGTATTCTCATCCATGACAACAAGACCGCCTGATCCCATAATAGCATCAAGCTTCTTTACAGAATCAAAATCAAGAGGAGCATCCAGCTGGTCTTCTACAAGACATCCGCCAGATGGTCCGCCAATCTGAACGCCTTTAAATGCAGCACCGCTCTTCAGACCGCCGCCAATATCATAAATAATCTCACGAAGTGTTGTTCCCATTGGAACTTCAATAAGACCTGTATTCTCAATTGCTCCGGTCAGTGAGAAGGTCTTGGTTCCCGGGCTTCCCTCTGTTCCGATGGTATGGAACCAGTCAGCACCCTGTATGATAATCTTCGGAACATTTGCGTAAGTCTCAACGTTATTTAATACAGTTGGCTTGCCCCACAGACCTTTCTCAACAGTACGAGGTGGTTTTACACGAGGCATACCTCTGTTTCCCTCAATGGAAGAGGTAAGGGCAGAACCTTCACCACATACGAAAGCTCCTGCACCACGATTAATATGCAGATGGAAATTCACACCGCTGCCAAGGATATGATCTCCAAGGAGACCATATTTCTCAGCCTGGGAAATAGCAAGACGAAGTCTGGCTACGGAAAGAGGATACTCTGCACGAACATATATGTATCCGTTCTCAGCGCCAACTGCGTAAGCGGCAATGATCATGCCCTCGATCATCTTATACGGATCGCCTTCCATAACGGAACCATCCATAAATGCTCCCGGGTCACCCTCATCACCGTTACATACTACATATCGGGTTTTCTCAGCCTGTCTGGCTACCTGTGACCACTTCTTACCAGCCGGGAAGCCGGCGCCTCCGCGTCCGCGAAGACCAGATCTGGTAACTTCATCAATTACATCCTGGGGAGTCATCTCTGTAACTGCCTTAGCAAGAGCAGAAAAACCGCCTGCTGCAATATATTCGTCAATGGATTCCGCGTCAATCTTACCACAGTTTTCAAGAACGATCCTGGTCTGACGGTTAAGGAACGGGATATCCTCAGGCTTCGGACAGATTTCATCTCCATGGCGGTAAAACAGACGATCTACAGGATGTCCAAGGCGTACAGTTCGCTCCACGATCTCCAGGCAGTCCTCCTCCTGAACATGTACATACTGATATCCGTATGGTTCAATCCTTACAAGAGGTCCCAGCTCGCAAAGACCCTGGCAGCCAGTCTTGATAACGCCTACGTGAGGGATATCTTTCTGCATTTCAATCTCTACACCATCAATACCTTCACAGAGTCTTACCATCTCATCATAGATTTTCTGAGCACCGGAAGCCATACATCCGGTACCGGAACAGACAAGAACACGGCATGTGAAGCTCTGGATATTCTGTTCGATCTCAGCTTTTTTGCTTTGCAGCTCTTCTTTACTGTTAATCCTCATCCGTTCTCACCTCTCAATCTGTTAATAAGCTCTACTACCTTCTCCGGTGTCATCTTGGCATGCACTTCTTCATTCACCATACAGGTGGGAGCAAGCCCGCAGGCACCAAGACAGGATACAGTCTCCACAGTGAACATCATGTCATCTGTGGTATGCTTCTTATTGCTTAATCCCAGTTCTTTCATGAATGCTTCTTTAACCGGGATTGACTTTCTTACATGACAAGCTGTGCCATCGCATACCTTGATAATGTATTTTCCTTTAGGTTCAAAAGAAAAGTTCTCATAAAAGGTTGCAACACTGAAGGCCTTCGCTTCAGTAACGCCGATCTGTCCGGCTACGTAGGTCAGAAGTTCTGCAGGCAGGTACCGATATTCCGCCTGGATATCCTGCATGATAGGGATTAATGAGGCAGCACACCGCTCATAATGCTCAATAATCTCATCTGCTTTCTTGTAATATGACTGATCTACCATTTTGTTAACCTCCTTACTTGCCAGATGCCTCCAGGTCTTTTGTCCCCGTCCTCCAAAGCTTCCGGCTTTGCGTATTTTTTAACAGACATGACTATTTTTGTAATGAAATTATATATTTTTTTGTTCATTTTGGCAAGCAAATATGAATAAGTTTATTTATTAACAATATTTTTGCACAATTTTGTATCTGGAATTATATTGAAATATACAAAAAGCCGGATTGCTTAAGTTGTACAAATGATACAACAGCAAATCCGACTTTTCTAAATCGTGTTTTCTTTTATTTTTCAAAATCATCCACCGATTTGAGCCATGATGTGGGATTCTTCGTTTCCCTTCTTATGTTCCTGAAAATTGTGGCCTACAGGCTTTTCATAAATGACTTTTTCTATCGTTTCTTTAAGCATCCTATCAGAACAACCACTTCGAAGCAAAACCTTCAGATCTGCTCCGTCCTCAAATTGCAGGCAGCCTTTCAGAAATCCGGTAGAAGTAAGCCTTACACGGTTGCAGCTGTCACAAAATTTGTGGGACAGGGCACTGATAAATCCGATCCTGCCTGTAAACTTCTCCAGGGTATAATAATGACAGGGACCATTTCCAAGCTTTTCTTCCGTTGGTGTCATTGACCCATATTCCTTTTCCAGAACAGACTTTATCAGTTCCTCTCCCCTGGCTGCAAACTCCTTGCCCAGACCGATTGGCATCATTTCAATGAAACGCACATGAAGAGGATTCTCCCTTGCAAGAGCTGCCACCTGTAAAAGTTCCTCGTCCGACTGAAAAGTGGGGACACAGTTCAATTTCACTTTTAGGGAAGGGTAGGAAAGTGCTGCCCTAAGTCCCTTTAAAACCTGGTGAAAATCGTCCCTGCGGGTGATTTTGCGAAATGTGGTTTCTTCTAAAGTATCCAGACTGATGTTTACGGCATCCAGACCGGCCTCCATCAGGCCCGGAAGCTGTTCTCCCAAAAGGATTCCGTTGGTGGTTAGTGTAACCTGGCAGATCCCGGGAATGGCTTTCAGCTCTTTTACTAATGGGGTGCAAATTCTGCGGACAAGAGGCTCTCCTCCTGTCAGTTTGATTCTGGAAATCCCAAGTTCACTGGCCACCTTACAGATTCTCACGATTTCATCTGTATCAAGAAGTTCTGTCCTTGGAATCTGACGGATTCCCTCTTCCGGCATACAGTAGATACAGCGGAGATTGCACCTGTCTGTCAAAGATATCCGCAGATAATCAATATTTCTTCCGTATCTGTCAAGCATAAACCATTTCATCTCCCTCAGAGATCACACCGCCTTTGATTACTCTGGCAAAAACACCTTCGCGGGGCATAATGCAATCTCCCATGATCTTGAAAATCTCGCAACCGTTGTGACACTGCTTTCCAATCTGCGTGATTTCCAGAATCACATCGTTGCATTTCAGACGGGTTCCTACTGGAAGAGTCTTAAAGTCAAATCCCTGTACGATCAGATTTTCCCCGAAAGCACCATCCTTTACCGGCGCGCCTTTTGCCTTAAATTCTTCTATTTTTTCATAAGACAGAAAGCTGACCTGACGGTGCCAGTTTCCTGCGTGGGCGTCATTCTCCAATCCATAATTTTCAATCAGTTTTACAGTGTGCACATTGACCTTCTGAGTTCCTCTTTTAACACTGATGTTCACTGCCATCACTTTTCCCATAATGAGTTACCTCCATATATCTGTACCCTCTATAGTACAATATCTTACTGAGAAAAGCAAATTTTTTGTAATAGCAAAACAAACTTTTGCCGCAATAAGGATTTCAATAAAATTTTCTGCAACAAAAAAACTCTCCAGTTTTTACCCTGAAGAGTTTTTCTTCCGCTTGTACACATGATGTACTTCAGGTACATCGTTCTATTAACTCTAAACCAATTAACTATTAAGCGTTCACTTTGCGCATAGCAGCCTCTACAACATGTCCAACCAGGACAGATGTTGTAACGCTTCCAACTCCGCCAGGAACTGGTGTAATAGCATCTACGATCGGCTCTACTGCTGCGTAGTCAACGTCTCCGCAGAGCTTGCCTTCTGCATTTACGTTGATTCCTACATCAATAACTACCTGTCCTGCTTTTACATAATCAGCGCCAACAACGCCAGCACGGCCTGCTGCTACGATGATAATATCCGCTTCGCGTGCCACAGACGGCATATCGACTGTTCTTGTGTGGCAGATGGTTACAGTTGCGTTTTTCTTAACAAGCATCATAGCTGCCGGTTTACCTACAACAAGGCTTCTTCCGATTACTACTGCCTTCTTACCTGTGCAGTCGATTCCGTAATGATCAAGGATTTCCATACATGCCTGTGGTGTACATGGCGGGAAACCGATCTTCTTGCCTGTAAAAACACCAGACATGGAAAGGTCTGTCATACAGTCAACATCTTTCTCAGGAGCAAGTGCATTCTCGATCACAGCCTGATCCAGATGTTTCGGAAGCGGACGGAACAGAAGTACACCATGGATATGATCGTCTTTGTTTACCTTATCAATAACTGTAAGAAGTTCTTCCTGAGCAACATCCTCCGGAAGAAGAATTTTCTCACATGCAACGCCTAATGTCTCACAACGCTTTGTTGCACCCTTCTCATAGGAAATATCACTTGGATTCTCTCCTACACGGATAATGCAAAGTGTGGGGTTAACGCCTTTTTCCTGAAGAGCTGCCACATTTCCTTTGATACGCTCGTTTAATGCAGCAGTTACTTCTTTACCTAATAACTGTTTTGCCATTTTTTAGTAATCTCCTTATATTATGATAAATCCAGTCATGCTCATACCAGTTTCATGGTAATACAGCATTTTGAGACTGCAAAAAAGACTTGCAGGATTTTGCTCCTGCCAGTTCTTTTCTTTTTTATCTTTATTTCAGTCTACCAAGTACGCTGTCAAATGTCTCGTCTGCAAGCTTGCAGTATTTTTCAAGCATTGCATCAGCCTTTGCATTTAATTCTTCTGCATACTCTCTGTCTGCCATGGACTTTGTGTTGATATAAACGTTCAGGCTTGCACCTTTTAATGCAGCTTTGCAGAAGGTTGCAGCTACACCAGCGTCACTGATGGCAAGCTTGGAGCCTTTTGCAGCAAATTCCTTGATCAGGTCAAGTGCCTCACAGCATTTCTCCATGATTTCCATAGGAACAGAGCAGGCATCTTTTAATACGATTGCCATAACTCTTGCTTTTTCAGCTTTCTCTTCTTCTGTTTCTTTCGGCATTCCATATGCTTTGGAAAGCGGCTCGAATACTTCGGCGTCACGCTCGATCAGACGAAGGAAATCTTTCTGAAGCTGGTCGCATTTACCTTTCAGCTCCCACATTTCTTCCTCAACATCAGCATATTTCTTCTTACCAACAGTAAGGCTTCCTACCATGTTTCCAAGTGCAGTTCCCACAGCACCTACCAGTGCAGATGCTCCGCCGCCGCCTGGAACCGGGGCTTTAGAAGCAAGAACTTCTACAAATTCTGTACATGTACTTGTTGAAAATCCCATTTCGTTGTCTCCTTATTGTTCTTAGTCATCATGTAAGCCATGACCTTTTTATAACGCCAGGCGGACAGGTATATCCGCCTGATGTTTCTTTTTTCTTTGATTAGAACAGACCTGTGATCTTACCAGTCTCGTCAACGTCGATTCTCTCAGCTGCCGGAACTTTCGGAAGACCTGGCATGGTCATGATCTCACCAGTCAGTGCAACAACAAATCCAGCACCTGCGGAAACCTTCAGGTTACGAACTGTGATCTCGAAATCTGTCGGTGCACCGAGTTTTGTCTGGTCATCTGTTAAGCTGTACTGAGTCTTTGCAACACAGATCGGGCAGTTGCCAAAGCCAAGAGCTTCTAACTGTTTTGCCTGTTTCTGAGCGTTTGCTGTGAGAACAACTTTCTTTCCGCCGTATACTTTCTGAACGATCTGGTTCAGCTTATCCTCTATAGAACCGTCAAGCTCATAGGAATAAGAGAAGTCATTTGGCTCTTCGCAGAGACGGATTACTTCCTCAGCAAGCTTCAGGCCGCCTTCACCGCCTTTTGCCCATACTTCGGAAAGTGCAACGTTAACACCAAGCTCTTTACATTTTGCTTCAACAAGGTCAAGCTCTGCCTTGGTATCGGTCGGGAATGCGTTGATTGCAACAACACATGGAAGTTTGTAAACATTTTTGATCGTGTTTACATGTCTTAAAAGGTTCGGGATACCTTTCTCAAGAGCCTCAAGGTTCTCATTGTTAAGGTCTGCTTTTGCAACACCGCCGTTGTATTTAAGGGCACGTACAGTAGCAACGATCACAACTGCATTTGGATGAAGACCTGCCATACGGCATTTGATGTCAAGGAATTTCTCTGCACCAAGGTCAGCACCGAATCCAGCCTCTGTGATGGCATAATCAGCCAGCTTCATAGCCATCTTAGTAGCTGTTACAGAGTTACATCCATGAGCGATGTTTGCAAATGGTCCACCGTGAACGATTGCAGGTACATGCTCCAGAGTCTGAACCAGGTTTGGTTTCAGAGCGTCTTTCAGAAGAGCTGTCATAGCACCTTCTGCGTGAAGATCACCAGCTGTTACCGGTTTCTGCTCAGATACTTTGCCATATGTATAACCAATGATCATCTTGGAAAGTCTATTCTTCAGGTCTGTGATGTCGCTTGCAAGACAGAGAACTGCCATGATCTCGGAAGCAACTGTGATGTCATAACCGTCTTCACGAGGCATACCGTTTGTTCTTCCTCCAAGACCATCGATCACGTTACGAAGCTGACGGTCGTTCATGTCCACGCATCTCTTCCATGTGATCTTACGTGGGTCAATGTTCAGTGCATTGCCCTGGAAAATGTGGTTGTCGATCATTGCTGCAAGAAGGTTGTTTGCAGCTCCGATTGCATGGAAGTCACCTGTGAAATGAAGGTTGATATCCTCCATTGGAACAACCTGTGCGTATCCGCCGCCTGCAGCGCCGCCCTTAACACCGAATACCGGTCCAAGAGATGGCTCACGAAGTGCAACCATTGCGCTCTTTCCAAGTCTCTGCATTCCATCAGCAAGTCCTACAGTTGTAGTTGTTTTTCCCTCACCAGCCGGGGTCGGGTTGATTGCTGTTACAAGGATCAGTTTTCCGTCTTTCTTGTCGCTCTCTTTTAAGAGATTGTAGTCGATTTTTGCCTTATACTTTCCATACTGCTCCAGGTATTTGTCATCAATACCAGCTTTCTCTGCAATCTGGGTAATCGGCAGCATTTCGCATTCCTGTGCGATTTCAATGTCACTCTTGTATCCCATTGTAACTTACCTCCTTTTTACGTCACCGCTGTTACAGCATGACGCCTCCGCTTAATTTGGATTTATCAAAACGGATCCTGGTGCAGGCTCAAACACCCGCACTCCAGTCCGCTTTAATCAAAAAATATACAGCTCATGCATTTAGAAAACTTTAAATCTCGGTTAACTTTCACGCAGAATCTGTTTTACAATAACCTTACTGCTCTTTCGCTGCTTTCAGAAAAGCCTTCAAAGAGCCAATGATCACATCTCCCATAACCGCCATATCTTCCGCAGCAAAGGATACCGGGAAATTGTCGGAAAACAGGATCTGGGAAGACGGCGGGAACTCATCGTCCCCCTCCCACAGGATCATCTGGATCTGATATCCCGGATAAATGGAAAGCTCATAAGCCACATCTCCGAATTTCACCGGAGTGCATTTCATATGATCCATTACAAGCCGGAAATCATCCAGTCTGTTTCCATAGGTAAATGCAAGCCTTTTGATACAACGTCCGTCAAACTGTCTCAGGTACACTTCTCCCCATGGCATTTCCCGGTAAGTTTTAAACCTGCCAGTCCCCACAGAGGCGGAACCATTTAACAGAAAACGAATGGTAAGAATCTTTGCGTAGATCATATCCTCCAGAGGATAACATTTCTTCTCATCTGCCACATGTTTTACCTGGAAATCCGGATATGTGATCTTATATTCAGAGCCCAGGAAAGTCAGAGTAAATTCCTTAGCCTCTTCATCATATGGAATGGAAAGTCTGGATGCGATCTCCTTCGGGTCAGCTTTTGCATACAGCTCAAGATAATGCTCCCATGGCATTCTCTCCTTGCTGTCTTTATCATAATTTAAGTCATCAATTGTAAATGGCATTTTATTAATTACTTCCTGTTCTGTAAATCATTCATTACATCAGGGAACATTCCCGTATCTGTATGAGGAATAAAGCACGCTCCTACAAATTCGTCCATATAAGTTGGCACTGTAGAAAGCTCCATATATGTCATGTTTGCAGCAAGCTCATAGGTCTTCTTCTCGGCCTCTGTAGAAAGAAGCATCAGATAGGAACCCGTCAGGGAAGAGTTGCCGATATAATGGAATTTCTCCAGAGGGATATCCGGGAACATTCCGATGTTTACAGCATTTCTCATATTGATTCCGCTTCCAATACCACCGGCAACGTATACATCATCGATCATGCTCACGTCAAAATCAAGACTATTTATCATAGTTCTGATAGCTGAGAAAATAGCACCTTTGGCACGGATAAAGTTGTCAATATCAACCTCTGTGATCTCAATATCCTTCACAGAGCCTGCATCCTTTTCAAATGCGATCACATAGCTTCCCATTCCGTATTTATCGTGACGGATTCTCTCCCCCTCACGGACAAATTTACCCTTAGGGTTGATGATTCCGCACATAAAAAGCTCGCTGATCACATCAATGATTCCGGAACCACAAAGTCCAACCGGCTTGGTTCCCGGTTCTCCAACTACTTTATAAGTTGGTTCCATAGTCTCCTTATCAATGGTACAAGCTTCAATAGCTCCATCAGTTGCACGCATACCACAGCTGATATCACCACCCTCAAAAGCCGGACCAGCGGAACATGCACAGCTCATCATAAAATCAGAGTTGCCAAATACCAGCTCACCGTTAGTTCCAAGATCGATAAATAAAGAAAACTCTGGTCTGTTCCAGATCATGCTTACTAAAGTTCCGGCAGTGATATCACCGCCTACATAGCTTCCGATATTTGGCGCAATGATAATATGCGCATCTTTATTGATAGCAATTCCCACATCAGAAGCAAAAAGGGAATTGGTTTTGAAGAATGCTGGAATATACGGCTCCATACGGACCGGATCCGCGTTGATCCCGGCAAACAGATGATTCATCGTTGTATTTGCTCCCACAGACATTCTGTAAATATGGCTGGCTGGAATGCCTGCACTTTTACACATCTGTGCGATCATTGGATTGATTGTCTCTTTAATGACTGCATCCTGCAGTTTCTTCTTACCGCCTGGCTTCTGCTGTTCGATGATACGGTTGATAACATCTGCTCCGAAACGGATCTGTCCGTTTCCAGAGGAAGCCTTGGCAAGAATCTCTCCGGTCTCCATGTTGATCAGGACTGCAGAAACAGTTGTGGTACCAATATCCACTGCAAGTCCGCCCACTACCACTTCTTCATCTTTTCCGAAAATATCGTATACAAAAAGATCATTAGGAGCAGTACGAACTACACATTTTACTTTGAAATGATTTTCCCGGAGGACATCCGGCAATTTTCTTAATACAGCGTAAGGGATCCTTACCTGTTTCAGATTCATGTATTTCTTTAAAGCTCTTGTAAGGCGCTCATTATCCGGCATGGTGTCATCAAGACTTGGCTCATTCATATCAAGTTCAATTACATCCAGACTGTTTCTGAGCTCAATACCGGTCATTTCTACGTCTCTTTTGGAATTCTCGAAAATGGCAATTTCCTCTTTGGAGCTGAGATCTGCAACCTTCATTCTGCTCTTGTAAGCAGACGCAATATCAGGTACCAGTACGGTCACATCTGCACAGATCTTGCTGGTGCAGGCAAGACGCCATCCCTCCTGATATTCTTCCTCACTGATATGTAAGGTTTTCTTGCTGTCCAGTTCTCCTTTTTTTAACTGTACCCGGCACTTTCCGCAGGAAGCATTTCCGGAGCACGGCGCGTCGATGGCCACATTGGCCTCTCTGGCTAATTCAAGTAAATTGTCCCCCGCATTGGCAAAATGTTCTACCACACTGCCATCTTCAAAAGAAAATGTAACCTTAAACATCCGGCACTCACCTTTCTCATATGGTCATATATCTGCCAAAACAGACATCATTATTATTCTTATCCGTTAGAAAAAGGGACTGAGGCCAAAGCCCCAGCCCCTTTTGTATCTTACGTCCCTATTTAGAAACGAATTACAAATAATTACAGTTCAAGATAGGAATCAGCATACAGGGTGTTGCCCTTGAATACATCGCAGGATTTGATTGTTTCCATAAGACGAAGGTCGTTAGGGTTAACAATTGCGGATGTAAGGCCCTGCATCATAGCCATAGCAACTAATGCGGAATCCATGATTGGACGGATGTTCTTCGGCATACCGTTACTGTTGTTGGACAGACCACCTGTAGAGTTCAGTCCCATATCGGAGAACATTTTAATAGCCTCAAGTACTTCCATCTGTTTGTCCTGCATTCCTTTAACAACCAGGAACAGCGGGTCAAACCACAGATCACTTGCGTCCATACCATGCTCCATACCTCTTTCAAGAAGCATCTGGCAGTACATCATACGCTCGTCGTTGTCTTTTGCAATACCTTCACCGTTGCAAAGAGCGATAACGATTGCATCGTTAGCTGCTGCAAGGTCAATGTTCTCAATTCTTCCAGCTGCATCAGCAGAGTTTACGATTGGTTTTCCTTTGGAACGGTTGTATACGGAAATACCAGCCTCAATTGCTTTTTTGTTGGATGTATCCAGAGACAGCGGAACGTTGTCGAAGTTCTCCTGAAGAAGCTTAACAGCCCATTTCATCAGGTCTTCTCCATCGTTCTCAGCTGGTCCGATGTTTACATCAAGATAAACAGCACCAGCATCAAGCTGCTGTTTTGCTCTCTTTAAGATCGGCTCAGGATCTCTCTCTGTAAATGCTTTGTTTACAGAAGGTGCTGTTGTTGAAAGTCTCTCTCCAATTGTAACAAATTTTGCCATGTCAAATGTTCTCCTTTACATTTATAGTGGTGCCGCCCATAAGCGGCATACCCTTTTAGGGTCTTAAAGGCTTAAATCAGCCTTCAAGATCCTTTAAGAACTTCACAAGCTGTACAGCTTCTCTTGGTCCAACGATGATTTCCCATCCTGGAAGTTTTGCTTCCAGATCACCCTTCAGGACTGCAACCTTACCTGGGATTACCAGACGTCTGCTCTTAACATTTGGCTCTACTTTCTCTTTGAAGAATGTAGAAATACTGTTTCCGGAGAATTTTCCTGCTGCCCAGGATGTCAGTACGGATAAACCGCCGGCATCGTTGATAACAAGATTAAGCGGAACACCGGAACGCTCCAGCTCTCCAGATACAAGGAAATATGTAAGAGCGAAGTCAACAGTTGTAACAACAAGAGAATTCTCATCTCCACCGTTCATCGGGTAGATACCTGGCTCTACACGCATTGGCTTCTGCGGGTCAGTAAATACGTTCTGACGCAGACCATATAACGGAAGTGCCTCTGCATATGTCATACGCTCCATAACAACGATGGAACCGTATTTCATTGTAAACATAGCTGCCAGACCTGCCTGAAGGTGATAGTCACCACCAGCGATCTTTGCAAGGTTTACGATGGATGGATAACCGAATGTTCTGTCCTGATCCTTCAGAGCTGCACGACGTACCTGTACGGCATTGCCGAAGGTCTCTTTGATGTCAGCGCCTGTTACATCAAGTACCAGATTCTTGTTTCCAAGTTTCTCGATTGCTGCTGTAGTATCATATAACTCGTTAAGATCTTTGCCAGATACACCAAGAACAACACCAGCTGCTGTTGCAACTGCGTTCATAGCCTCATAGTTAGAAGCATTTGCTCCGTTTAATACCGGCTTGCTGTCTTTGCAAACCTCAAGGGCTGCTTTTGCGATCTCCGGATCAGAACATCCAAGGATCAGGGTACGTCCAAGAGCTGCTGCTTTCTGTACAAGTGCTACATATTTGTCAGCTGTTGCTTCTGCATCGCAGTTTACGTAAACGATCTCTGCGTACATTCTCTCACCGATACGGTCATAATCAACCTTCGGGATCTCAGCCAGTTTTGCATCTACAGTAGCGTCATCCATGCATGTGCAAAGCTCTACTGCATATCTTGTCTTGTTTACAAAGGTCTTCTCATGTCTGAAAAGAACGGTCTCACCACCAAGGGTAAGCTCCTCATCGCCAGTACCAATCTTGATCGTCTTCATTGGCGGAGCAGTTGCCTCGGAAAGAGATGCTAATGCTTCCTCAGACATATGTGGACACTGCTCAATCTTTAAAGCGCCCTGTGCAACTTTCATGGAGAAAGCCATACATGTCGGGCATCCACATTCCTTACAGTTTTTCTTTGGTGTTAATTTAAAAATCTGAATACCATTCAGTGCCATATCAATTTTTCCCTCCTAAAAATATTACACAAGTGCTTTGATCATCTTAGCGATGGTCTTTACAGACTCTGGATGTCTTAAGATAACTGCGTCAGATCCTGCTGCCAGGTCTGCTGCTGCTGTCATAACTTCCATGTCGATACCACGCTCATCCTCTGAGCCCCATTCTGGCATATCTTCCTCAGTTGCAACTGATTCCTTTACGCCCCATGTCTCAGAAGAAACTGGTGTAATAATAGGCATCTGCAGCATGTTATCATTCTGGGATAATGCTGCACCTTTGATACGGTCCATAGTGGAAACAACATACTCGTAACCATAACCAACGGTAGCTGTTCCTACGTTCATAACGATCTTCTTCGCATCAACACCTAACTGTGTTGTTACTACGTTCAACTGTTTTGCAAGGTTGATATCATCAGCGGACTCAGCGCCTACGATCTGGTTGTAAGCAAGTCCTGCTGCAGCACCGATTGCCTTGTAGTTTTCTTCCTTCTCAGACATCACGATCACGTTTCTGCCCTGAAGTGCCTCTGCAACCTTCGGAAGAAGTTCCGCATCCTTCTCCACATTTTTGCAGCCTTCAACTACTAATGGACAGTCGATTGCATCTGCAACCTCTTTTACGATTGCAATAAGTTCTTCTGTAGATTTGTTTACTCCGTTTGGATCTCCGCCTTCCAGGTTGAGTACAACGAAATCTCCACCTTCCATAGCTGCTGCTTTCTGAGCGATCTCAGCCATGGTGGTGCATCCTTCATAATATGCTTTGATTCCAGGTGCAAAGTCATCAAGTCCCATATCCGTGATCTCTACACCGATTTTCGGGCTGTTCTCGGTTGGTGCGTCAAATGTATAGAAAGGAAATGTAGAATTTCCTCCAATAGTAACCGCTTTATCGCCAGTTCCAACCGTAACAGTGTTGATCTTTGCGTTGAACTTCTGTGGTTTCTGATTAAATGGCATTTCTTAAAGCCTCCTTAAAAATTTGTAAAAATTATACAGAACCATTATACTACATCATCGGATCCATTGACAATGCAGGATGGTTATGTTCTGTTAAAAATGCAACAAGAACTTCCGGATCTGTGGCAACGGTCTCATCACCGATCATATCAGTGAAGTTGTCAATGCCATAGAGTTCTTTTGCAGTCTTATTGAGTCGCTCCGCCACGGTCTCTTTTAATTCCTTTGGCATCCATACGATACGCTCAATTCCGCCCTCTGCCTTCATGAATTTCTTGGATGAAATAAAGTGTTTTCCATGTCCCATAAAGCCTGGTGTCTGAACACCGCCGCCGGTCATGGAAGCCATCTCGGAGAACGTCATTCCAAGAGGTGTCATGCCTGCATACTCACGGTTTGCGATAACCACACCATTAGAAAATGGCTCAATACCGCAAATACACTCGAAGCATCCGCAGGAGGTCATAGGATCCTGCATGATGGAGTACAGAGTAACATGCTCCAGAGCACCCTGGGAATATTTCTTTACTGCTTCATCAACATCCTCGTAAGAGCCCAGATTTACATCGATCGGGCGCTCCTTGGTGATGATCTGACATGGGCCGTTTGGATCCAGTTCATTGGTTGCTTTTGCATCCAGCCATGAAACGGCTCCACAAAGTCCAAGTCTCTCCGGTGTTACTACGCAGACATGTGACGGAGAAAATGCCTGACACAGGATACAGCTGTAATAAACATCTACAGATTCATCAGTCAATGTCTCCAGACGTGCATCACGTTTGTCAAAAGTAGGGATTGCTACTTCATGACGCATTCTGGTACACTCATCCGGATCTGTATAGACAGTTACCTGACACTTATCTACAACAGCCTCGAACTCATTCTTTACCTGAGTGTAAAGAACTTCACCAAAGTGTTTTGCTCTGAAACCTGCTGCAAAAGCATCATTGCTGATACGGATACGGAACATATCCCTCTGTCCTGTGTGATATACACCTTCAATGCAGTTTATATAATTGTGGAATTTACGCTCGATAACCGGTTCAAAATCCGGCTGCATCTTCTTACCAGCTACTTCTACCACGTAGGCAAGGCTGTGCTTGCTTCCAGGTTCGAAGCTATCGACTTCCGGACCTACGACAGTAATCTTGTGATCCTCGACCTCGTTCATTTCCTTAGTCTGCACAAGCTCTACGCAGTCCACACGGGAACCGTCAAATTCCACACGCATATCTTTACGACGAATGATCTCACCTTCAAAGGCAGACGCAAATGCTACCGGAATATCCACCTTTGTGATCTTGATCTTGATTCCTCTTGCTTCAAGGGAAACCTTATTAAAGTCAGCAACGTTCGGACACGCGATCAGGGCTCCTGGTACTTCCACAATGTTCTCATCCTCATTGGAGATTACCGGGAAACCAAGCTTGATCGCACCAGCACCGGCTGCAAGAACTACATCATCAACAGGTTTGAAAGCATTTACAAATGCCGGAACCCTGTCTTTGGTGTATGTAAGAAGGCTTGCTGCATCGCCAGGTGTTACATTGCCGAAGATCAGTGCTGCACGAAGTGCAACAGATACAACGTGGATAACAGATGTTACGTCTTTTCCCAAAGGAACAATTCGTAAATTATAGCCCATCTTAAGACCAAGCTCCTGTGCCTGGTCAATGATACCGCCAACTAATGTTACCAGGATACCCTGTGCCTGATAGCTCTTGATCAGGTCAACACCTTCCTGTGCAGTCGGTGCGCTGCCAAGGATAACGGCTACACCAGGGATATCTCCTGTTACAAGCGGTACACCAAGCTCACGGATAATGGAATCTGCAAGATGGCCATAACAAGGCTCCTGATAGGGTTCTGCCCCATCAAGATACTTCAGTGCTTCAATAAATTCCGCACAGAGGGCTGTTGCTACACCTGACATAAGAGCATCATCCAGAGCATGCTCTCTTGTCATAAGAGATTTTACGACGCCAAGGGCTGCCTGCAGTTCTCCAAGTGTTTTGATCTTCACACCGGTTACTGCATAATAGCATGGAAGACAATATGCTGTGTGTGGAAATCCCACTGCCTTATCTGCACCATGCTGCTGTACAGCATCGTTTACGGCTTTTTCTGTTAGACCGTATACTGCATCATTACCGCTGAAAATTCTGTTAATTAACAATTTTCTGCATCTCCTTTTCTGTTAATCTTCTATCACAAACCATGTAAGGCTCCGCCTCTATCCATTGGTTTGCTGCTAAATAAATTATCAGATACAGATCATTTCATTCCGCAATCAAAATGATCTGCTTGTTCGCCCTCCGCAGCGAAACTATAAATCAGTATTCCTGCCGGAAATAGTGAATCCCGGAGCCTGTCTAAAGGAGACAGACTCCAGGGAAATTATCTCCATTTTGCAGCAGGAGCTGCTGGATAAATTACATCATCGGGTCAAGTCCAAGTGCCGGATGTCCCTTCTCTGTAAGGAATCCTACCAGAGTCTCAGGATCTGTAGCAACAGTCTCATCACCGATCATATCTGTAAAGTTATCGATTCCGTAAAGTTCTTTTGCAGTAGCATTTAATTTCTCTGCGATGAACTCTTTTAATTCTTTCGGCATCCATACGATACGCTCGATACCGCCCTCAGCCTTCATGAATTTCTTGGAAGCGATGAAGTGTTTACCATGTCCCATGAATCCAGGAGTCTGAACACCACCACCTGTCATGGAAGCCATCTCAGAGAAGGTCATTCCGAGAGGTGTCATACCTGCATACTCACGGTTAGCAATAACTACACCGTTGGAGAATGGCTCGATACCGCAGATACACTCGAAGCATCCGCAGGAAGTCATAGGATCCTGCATGATGGAGTACAGGGTAACGTGCTCCAGAGCACCCTGGGAGAACTTCTGAACCGCTTCATCAACGTCTTCATAAGAACCAAGCTCTTCATTGATCGGACGCTCTTTGGTGATCACCTGGCAAGGTCCGTTCGGATCAAGCTCGTTGGTAGCTTTTGCATCCAGCCATGAAACGGCACCGCAAAGTCCAAGTCTCTCTGGTGTAACAACACAAACGTGAGACGGGGAGAATGCCTGGCAGAGGATACAGCTGTAATATACATCAACAGACTCGTCAGTGAGGTTTGCAAGACGATCATCACGTTTCTCGAATGTCGGAATTGCAACTTCATGACGGATTCTGGTACACTCAGCAGGATCTGTGTAGATCACAACCTCACACTTGTCAACAACTGCGTCAAATTCGTTCTTAACCTGAGTATAAAGAACTTCACCGATATGTTTGATACGGAATCCTGCATCAAATGCTGCATGGCTGATACGGATACGCTGCATATCTCTCTGACCGGTGTGATATACACCCTCAATACAGTTGATGTAGTTGTGGAATTTACGCTCGATAACAGGCTCAAAGTCAGGCTGCATGTTCTTACCGGCAACCTTAACAACGTATGCAATGCTGTTCTTGCTTCCGTCTTCCATCTCGTCAACTTCCGGTCCTACAACTGTGATCTTGTGATCCTCGATCTCAGAAGCGTCACAGGTATGTACAAGCTCAGCACAGTCAACACGGGAACCATCGAACTCAACACGCATGTCTTTACGACGGATGATCTCGCCCTCGAATGCAGATGCGAATGCAACAGGGATATCAATGTTTGTGATTTTGATCTTAATATCACGAGCCTCAAGGGAAGTAGCGTTGAATTTGCTTACGTCCTCCTGAACAATAAGGCTCTTTGGTACGCGGAAGATGTTCTCTGTCTCGTTTGTGATTACCGGGAAGCCAAGTGCGATAGCGCCAGCTCCGCAAGCAACTACAACGTCATCCAGAGGTCCGAATGCGTTAACGAATGCCGGAACACGGTCCATGGTGTATTTCATAAGTGTACCTGCATCTCCAGGTGTTACGTTACCGAAGATCAGAGCTGCACGAAGTGCAACAGATACAACGTGGATAACTGCTGTAACATCTTTTCCAAGAGGAATAACACGTACGTTTGCTCCGGTGTTCATGCCAGCCTCTTTCACCTGGTCAATGATTCCGCCAACCAGTGTTACAAGGATACCCTGTGCCTGATAGCTCTTTACAAGTGCAACACCCTCTTCTACAGATGGAGCTGTTCCAAGGATAACTGCTACACCAGGGATGTCTCCTGTTACAAGCGGTACACCAAGTTCACGGATCACAGCATCTGCAAGGTGTCCATAGCATGGCTCCTCATATGGTGTTGCTCCGTCAATATATTTCAGAACTTCGATGAACTCTGCGCAAAGTGCGGTAGCAATACCGGACATAAATGCGTCGTTCAGTCTTTTCTCTCTTGTCATAAGAGTTTTTACAACGCCAAGAGCCTCTTTTAACTCTTTTAAGGTTGTAACCTTGGTTCCTGTTACTGAATAGTAGCAAGGAAGGCTGTAAGCGGTATCAGGGAAGCTTACTGCTTTGTCTTCGCCATGCTGTGCGATGGCTGCATCAATAGCGCCCTCTGTTAATCCATAAACAGCGTCGTTTCCGCTGAATACTCTATCAAATAAAGTCACTGTAGTACCTCCTATTATTTACAGACTTGATTCGTTGTCTATCTTTTCTTTAATCTTTCTGATCTCAGATGTTACTGTCTCACTGAAATCATAGGGTGATTTACCCTGGCGGTCTGCGTCCATAACTTCTACATTGTAATGGATCATTCCAAGAAGATCTTCTGCCGGAATCTTGTTGCGGATAAATTCTTCATCCTCTTCGTTCCGTACTTTGTTGGCCACTACCTTAACCTGAGTAATGCCAAGATCCTTTGCAAGACGTTTTACGTTTTTGTAGGTCTGTACACTTCTTGCACCTGGTTCGATCACCACAATAAATTCGTCCATGCTCTCCGTGGTTCCCCGGCCCAGATGCTCCAGACCGGCTTCCATATCCATAATTACCACATCATCCCTGTGCACTACAAGGTTGCTGATGATTCTTTTTAACATGACATGTTCAGGACAGACACATCCGCCTCCGCCTGTTTCCACGGTTCCAAGGACAAGCAGCTTTACACCATTACAAACCTTTCCGTAGGTGTCCGGAATGTCGTCTACCTTCGGATTCAGTGTATAAAACTGATTCTGGCTGTTGGCTCCGGTACGCTCCTCTACCAGCTTACGCATCTTGGAAATGGGAACGATGGAATCTAAAGTCTCCTCATCAAATCCAAGAGCCAGTCCCAGGTTTGCGTCCGGGTCAACATCAGCTGCAAGGACCTTTTTCCCTTCATCTGCATATAGTCTGGCAAGTGTTGCTGCAAAAGTTGTCTTTCCTACTCCGCCTTTACCGGTTACTGCTATTTTCATAAGTTAATCGCGCCTTTCCTTCGATCAGATTCCGAGAGCGTCACGTTTCTCTTCGATTCTCGCAATCATAAGATCGCCTAATTTATCAATATCTTTCTCAACTGTATATGCTGCTTCTACCCAGTCACGTACACCCTCTGTAAGGAGGCTTGCAACCTCTGTAGAACCGGAAACATATGGGTCTACACCAAGATATGTATCAAGACCAGTTGCTACTACATAGTTTCCAATGGAAACTGCCTTCTCAGACATCCACTCAGGAGCACATCCTACTACTGGAAGCTGGGAAATGTTCAGTCCGGAATCCTTGGCAAGCTCAGAAGCAAGGATCAGCATACGGCTGATATCAACACAGGATCCCATATGTAATACTGGCGGGATATCTGCAAGCTCGCAAACACGTTTCAGACCAGCACCGCAAAGGTCTTTTGCAGCTTTGTCCATAAGTCCTGCACGAGCAGCTGCCTGAGCGGAACATCCGGAAGCGATGATCACGATATCGTTTGCGATCAGTTTCTTCATAAGTTCGATGTGAGCTGTGTCAGGTCTGACCTTCGGGTTGTTACATCCAACCATAGCAACAGCACCACGGATAACACCAGATGTAATACACTCAAGAAGAGGTTTGGTGGTACCAGTCTCGTCTACCTGAGAGTTTGTTACGCCGTCAAGTGTCTTAACGATTGCTTCTACAGAGTAACCAACAGTAGCTTTATGTTTCAGATCCGGGATATGTACAAGCTCTGGTTTTCTGTTCTTGAAGTTCTCACATGCAAGTTTTACGATCTGTTTTGCTTTCTCTCCTGCTGTACCTGCATCAAATTCAATGAAATCGGAATCTGGCATCTGGCAGATTGGAGAAGTTGTGATGAATTTTGTATGGAAGCATTTGGAAAGAGGTCCAAGTGCCGGGAAAATACACTGAACGTCAACTACGATTGCCTCACAGGCACCTGTCAGTACAACGTTCTCCTGCTGTAAGAAGTTACCTGCCATCGGAATACCGCGACGCATTGCAACCTCATTAGATGTACAGCATACACCGGAAACAGTGATTCCCTTAGCACCCATGGATTTCGCATAGTCGATCATCTCTTTGCTGTCTGCATACTCACAGATCATCTCAGAAAGACTCGGGTCATGTCCATGAACAACGATGTTTACATTCTCTGCATTCATAACACCAAGGTTAGCCTCGGTATCGATTGGCTTTGGAGTTCCGAAAAGGACATCAGAGAACTCAGTTCCGCACATGGAACCGCCCCATCCATCGGAAAGACCGTTACGAAGCGCCTGACGGATCAGAGCCTCCGGTTTACTTGTGTTACCCATATGAGTCATATGAAGTGCACAGGAAACCTCACGGTCAATTGCTCTTGGCTCAATTCCAGCTGCATGCCACAGATCCTGTGTATGCTGAGGTGCTCTCTTAAGCCATCTGGAATATCCTCTGATCTTTCCGTATTCTTCCTGAGCAAGATCAGACATTTCATGAGCCAGATCATAGATGTCTTTACCCTCTGTCTCAACGCCCCACTCTTTTGCAATACGGATCAGCTTCTCAGGATCTTTCACCTGATAGTCGCCGCCCTCTTTTGCATGTCCAAGTGTGATACAGATCTCACGTCCGTGATCAGAGTGTGTAGCTGCGCCGCCTGCTGTGAAACGAAGGAAGTTTCTTCCTACGATACCATGTACATCGCATCCGCAGATACCTCTCGGTGCCTTAGGTGTAATACGGCACGGACCCATTGAACAGATTCGGCAACATACGCCCTGCTCACCGAATTTACAGTGTGGAGTCTGATTCTTAACACGCATCTGCCAGGAATCAGCGCCTACCTTTGCACCAGTCTCAAGAAGACGGGCTGTGGCAGCTTCGAATTCTTCCACTGTAGTTAATTTGAATTCACTCATTATTGACCTCCTCTAAGTATGTGTTACTTTTGATAAATTTATTTATATTCCGTTTTCCGGAACCCATCCCCTCCCATGGGATAAATACCTGACAAAAATTCCGCAGAAGCGTTCTTGCCTGCTGCGAATTATAATGCCATTTCTATCCTCTTATCACATAAACATGTGGGGTAAGGGGGACTTCCCTTATAAAACAAGCTTATCTACGATCTCACGAAGAGCCATCTTTACCGGATTATCTTCCGGAAGCCCTGCAGTCGGTTTACCCTCGCAGTCATACTCGTAAACAGTCTCATCCTGCGGCACTACGCCAAGAAGATGAAGACCCTGCTTCTCAATCTCTTCTTTGATTCCGTCATTCAGCTTTCCGCCAGGAGCACGGTTAATGATAAGGCCTACTGTATCCGGGTGCATATCACATTCTTTAATAAGCTCTGCAATACGACCTACAGCCTGTACACCTCTTCTGGAACAGTCACTGACCAGAATCGCTGTCTGCATGGACGGAAGTACTCCCCTGCTGATGTGCTCCATACCAGCTTCGTTATCAACTACGATATAAGGATAATTATTCTGGTATTTGGCAAGCTGGGTCTGAAGAAGTCCATTTACAAAACAGTAGCAGCCTTTTCCCTGGGTTCTGCCCATAACCAGAAGATCAAAATCATCATCTTCTACCAGAGCATCCTCAAAACGTCTTTCAGCGTAATCCGCCTTGGACATTCCCGCCGGGATCGGATTCTCGCTTGCAAGCTCTGCGCGAGCAATTTCTTCCCTTACATCACCAAGTGTAGTCTCCACTTCTACTCCAAGAACTTCGTTCAGATTTGAGTTTGCGTCAGCATCTACTGCAAGGATCGGTCCTTTGCCTTTCTCGCAGAGATACTGGATCAGCATTCCGCATAATGTGGTTTTACCAACGCCGCCTTTACCTGCGACAGCAATTACATGTGCCATAATACTATCAATTGCCTCCTGAAAAATTTAAGTCAAAATCGATTAGATTAAAGTACAAAGTCCGGATCTGTCAATGATCTCGGATACATCTTTCCATTTATTCAAAGCATACAGATGGATGCCATCTACGCCGAGAGCGCGGTACTCGTCGATCTGTCTGATCGTGTACTCGATTCCCTCTTCTTTGAATCTCTTGATCTTATCATCATAGAACATATCAAACGGCTTGCCATCAGCATCTTTTGCTGCAAATGGATTCGGGAACAGCCAGTTTCTGGAGATGAGTCTGCAAAGCTCACGGTCCATTACACAACCGTTACGGGAAAGTGCCATATTAATTGTAGCGGACATGTCAAGAATTGGCATAACTCCTACGTCTACAGGCATTGTAACACCAGCCTCACGGATTGAATCCAGCCAGTATTTAAACTGCTCCATATCCCAGCAAAGCTGAGTCATGATATAATCGGCACCATTGTCCTGTTTCTGTCTCAGAACTGCAATATCAGCATCAAGGCTGCGGCATGCAATGTGTCCCTCCGGAGATCCTGCAACTGCGATTTCGAATTTGTCACCAAATTCGTCACGGACAAATTTAACAAGATCTGTAGCGTAGTTGAAATCACCGCAGGTTGTTGTTTCACCAAGCGGAATATCTCCACGAAGTGCAAGCATATGATCTACACCCTCTGCAAGGTACTGATCCAGCTGCTCTTTGATTCCCTCTTTTGTGTTCTTGATTACTGTGAAATGGGTAACCGGTGTTGTTCCGGCTTTCTTGATCATCTGGCATACTTCTCTGTTAGCACCAACGTTTCCGCCGCCTGCACCGTATGTACAGGAAATGTACGCAGGTTTGTATTTCATCAGATGATCGATCGTCCCAGGAAGGTTATCCATCCCCTTTTCTGTCTTCGGCGGAAATAGCTCGAAAGACAGAAGCATTCTTTCTCTCATTGCTTCTGACAATTTCATAATTACATACCTCCACGTATTAAGTAATTTTTATTCTAAAGGCATAATGCCTCAAGATCTGATAAGCATCACGGATTACTGAAGCAATCCGCTTTTGTTCTTCTGTATCAGCAGAAAACGTTACTGTACACTTTGTTTGCAAATGCACCTTATGAAACACTTCCACTGAACAGTAATCAGAAAATCCATGTCAGTCACATTTTACTTTAACGATACTGTTCGCAAGGTCTACCATAAGGATGGTTCCCTCTACCACTCTTTCATCACCCATAATATCGCGGAGAACAAGTTTGTTTCCATCTACATTAATACGGCTGACGTTCTTGAAGATTACAGAATCGTCATTTTCTTTATATACAGTTGCTAAACACATAATAATGCCTCCTTATTTCATTTCCTCTTTCACAAGAGTCAGGGCAAGGCCAAGGCGCATGTTGCCTTTCTGGAAATCGGATACGCTTTCCTTAATGGTCTTCGCAGCGGCATCCATTCCCATCTTGGCAAGATTATCCGCCATCTGGTCAAGTTCTGCTGCATGGTGCTCATTGTGCTGAAGCATATAGGTAAGAAGAGCTACTGTCTCATTCCTGCAGTCCCCTCCCTGGCAGCCGCCGCAGTCTGTACTGCAGTTCTGTCCCTCATTATGTGTATGGTCATGACCTTCTGTTCCGTCATGGGTATGCGCATGTGTATGGCTCACTCCGTCTGCATGGGTATGCTGGTGGGTATGCTCATGACCATGCTGGATCAGATTGCCGTTTTCATCTTTGATCAAATGCATAGTAACTACTCCTTTCCGCCTTGAATGCGGCAGACAAATCATAACATTGTTTCTCTTCCAGGCACGAAAAAAACTCACGCCGGCAACGTGAGAAAACATGTAAGAATGGATATAAAGATATTCTATTCCCTTTTAATATAATGAGATTCCGCATACCTCATACCTTCATGCATAACACATTTTCTTTCTTCTACCTAAAAAATCGCAGAGTTATGACATAAATTTATCAAATTTTTCTTTTATTATACAACCTTTCTCATTATTACGCAAGGAGATAATTATAAAATTTCACCAAATTTCAACGCTTTACCACACAAATATATGTTTTAATTTCTGTACAATTTTACCAGTTATTTCTAAAGTTTGTCTAAAGATTAACGAATGCGTATTTAAGCAAAAAACAGGTGAATGTTTTGTAATTATATGCTATAATGAATGAAATTTATTGGTTGCTGATTACTTCATGAGCAGCAGCATTTATTGTTTAATGAGGAGGAATTAGCTTTGAGAGAAACCGTATTCCTGAATACCGACAGAGAAATGCCCCTTTTAGGGCTTGGTGTATATAAAACAGCAGATAACGAAGCAGAGACAGCCATTACAGCTGCAGTGAACGCGGGCTACCGTCTTATTGACACTGCTTCCGCTTACAAAAACGAAGAAAGTGTAGGCAAGGCAATTGCCAAATGTGGTGTCCCACGCAAAGAACTTTTTATCACCAGCAAGATCTGGAACAATGCGCAGCGCCTTGGAGATGTAGATGGTGCTTTTTACAGAAGCATGGAGCGGTTGAAGCTGGATTATCTGGATCTTTATCTGATTCACTGGCCGGTGCCTGGCTGCTATACCGGAACCTGGCTGGAGATGGCCAAACTTCTTGAAACCGGCCGTGTACTTTCCATCGGCGTCAGCAATTTCCAGATTCATCATCTGGAAGAGCTTAAGAAAATTTCCGGTATTGTACCTGCTGTCAACCAGATCGAATGTCATCCGCTTTGCTATCCGAAAGAACTGATTGAATATTGCCAGTCGGAAGGAATTCAGGTTCAGGCTTATGCACCGCTTGCCAGAGGTGCTTACCTTGACAATGATGTAATGTGTGTTCTCGGAACCAAGTATGCACATACTCCTGCTCAGGTCGGTCTTCGCTGGGCAATCCAAAAGGGTATTTCTGTAATTCCGAAATCCGTCAATCCAGACCGCATTGCTTCCAACGCCAATATTTTTGATTTCAACATTGAGGATGAAGATATGGCGATCATGGATACTTTAAATGAAGATCTCCATACATCCCATGTGCCGGATGATCTGAAGGATGTTATTTTTTAATCTTTTCACTCTTTGTAAATTATTAACTGCCAGAACATTGAGCATACTCTTTCGTTTTTTTGCTCACTGCTCTGGCAGTTTTTTGCGGTTCTATTCTTTCAGTTATATTTTCTGTATTTTATATTTTGCAACAGCTTATTTGCTGAATATAGCATTCACAGTTCCCAGGAAATTTCTCCCTGTTTCTCTCTCTGCATCAGGTCTTTCACAGCTTCAGATGCAGGCTTGTTTTCAAACAGAAGCTTATTTACTTCCATAATGATCGGCATTTCCACATTATATTTCTCAGCCAGCGCTTTGGCTGCCTTTGCGGAATAAACGCCCTCCACAACCATCTGCACTTCATCCATAGCCTGCTTCATGGTGTAACCCTGTCCCATCAGATAGCCGGCGCGTCTGTTTCGGCTGTGCACACTGGCACAGGTAACAATCAGATCACCAATTCCGGAAAGGCCGGCAAAAGTCTCCAATTTAGCGCCCATCTTGACACCAAGCCGCGCCATCTCTGCTATTCCTCTTGTGATCAAAGCAGCCTTTGTATTATCTCCATACCCTAAGCCATCAGCAGTCCCTGCTGCCAGGGCGATTACATTCTTAAGGGCACCGCCAAGCTCTACCCCCAGCATATCCGGTGTCGTATACACCCGGAAAACAGGGCTCATAAAAAGGCCCTGGAGATATTCAGCGGTCTCTTTTTTGCGGGCACTGACTACACACGTAGTAGGGAGTCCGCGGCTTACTTCTTCCGCATGGCTTGGTCCTGAAAGCACACAAACATCTGCCTGAGGAATCTCTTCTTTAATAATATCACACACAGGCATAAGCGTATTTTCTTCTACACCTTTCGCCACATTTACAATAATCTGTCCCCGTCGAATCAATGGGGAAAGTCGTTTGCTGATAGCACGCATATAAGCAGATGGTGAGGCAAATACAACTATATCTGGTGAATCCAAAGCTGTCTTTTCATCACCGGTTATCACAATTCCATCCGGAATTTTAATTCCGGGAAGCTTTTTCGGATCCTCCCGGGTCTGATTCAGACTGGCTGCCTTTTCCGGATGTGCAGACCACAACATAACCTGATGACCATTGTTGTGAAGCAGTATTGCAAGTGCTGTTCCCCAGCTTCCGGTTCCCATTACGCTGATTTTTGCCATTTTATCACCTCATCTTATTTGGCTGCAGTTTTCGCTGCACCAAGCTTATTCTCAGTTCCATTTAAAAGGCGGTAAATATTCGCCCTGTGTCTGTAAATTGCAAGTGCTGTCATAAGTCCCATGATCACATCCATCTCAAATGTATGAGGGAAATCCATGCCATAACTTCCCGCAGCGCCAAACCCAATGAAACAAATCAGCGCACCTACATATGCTGCCATTGACCCCAATGACACATAGCGGGTAATAGCTACCAGCCCAATAAAGATCACCGCGCAGATCAGAAATACTCTCCAGTCCATTGCCAGCAGCATTCCCGCAGAAGCTGCAATTCCCTTGCCGCCCCTGAATCCAAGATAAAACGGAAAATTATGTCCAAGCACGCAGCCTGCTGCCGTGTACATGCCAAGCAATGGAAGAATTTCCTGATACCGATTCTTAAATACTGCATCCACGATCAGAATGGCAATCACACATTTTAGCATATCGCCAATAAGAGTCATTGCCCCCGCTTTTTTTCCAAGAGTACGAAGGGCATTGGTAGTTCCTGCATTGCCGCTTCCATATTGACGGATATCCATGTGATGGATTTTTCCGATAATGTATGACGTCTGAAACATTCCAAACAAATATCCAATAGCCAGACAAATAATACGTTCCATCTTTATTCCTTCTCTCCGCGCTCTCTTACAATAAGTTTCAGCGGTGTGCCCCCAAAGTCAAAGGCATCCCGGATTTTATTTTCCAGATATCTGGTATAGGAAAAATGCATAAGTTCTTTGTCATTGACAAAGATTACGAATGTAGGCGGTTTTACCGCAACCTGTGTCATGTAGAAAATTTTCAGACGGCGGCCCCTGTCAGACGGCGGCTGCTGCATGGCAACTGCTTCTGCAAGGATCTCATTAAGCACACTAGTCTGGATACGCATAGTTTGATTCTCAATTACCGCATCCAGTGTCTCAAACATTCTGGAAATCCGAAGTCCTGTTCGGGCAGAAATAAACACGATTTCTGCATAAGGCATAAAGGAAAGGACCTCCCGAATACGGTTAGTATGTTTGTAAATGGTCTTGTCATTTTTCTCAATAGCATCCCATTTATTCACTGCAATGATCACGCCCTTGCCTTTCTCATGGGCAATTCCGGCAATTTTTGCATCCTGCTCTGTAACGCCTTCTGATGCATCGATCATTACAACTACAACATCTGCACGTTCTACAGCTGTTACAGTACGGATCACACTGAAGCGCTCAATTTCTTCTTTTACTTTTGCTTTACGGCGGAGTCCGGCTGTATCGATAAAAATATAATCTTTTTCGTTCCAGGTAACCTTCGTATCAACTGCATCACGAGTGGTTCCAGCAATATCTGAAACGATTACACGGTCTTCCCCCAGCAGCTTATTGATCAGAGAGGACTTACCAACATTAGGTTTACCTACAATAGCAATCTTCGGAATATCAGAATCCTCATCCTCTCCCGTATCCTCCGGGAAATGTTTTACGACCTCATCAAGCATATCTCCAAGTCCCTGACGGTTAGCTGCAGAAATGGCAAATGGCTCGCCGATTCCCAGATTATAAAATTCATAAACATCCATCATATATTTCTGAATGCTGTCCACCTTATTCACTGCAAGTACCACTGGTTTGCCGCTGCGGCGAAGCATATCTGCAACTTTCGCATCAGAATCCACAAGTCCCTGATGTACATCTGTAATAAAGATAATGACATCCGCAGTATCAATAGCGATCTGAGCCTGCTCCCTCATCTGAGAAAGAATCACATCGCCGCTATCCGGTTCAATACCACCTGTGTCAATAATAGTAAAATCATTATCCAGCCATGATACATCTGCATAAATTCTGTCTCTGGTTACACCTGGCGTATCTTTAACAATGGAAATCTTATCCCCTGCCAGTACATTAAACAATGTGGATTTTCCTACATTAGGCCTGCCCACAATTGCTACTACCGGTTTGCTCATACATTTGTCTCCTTTTCTGTTTCTTATGTTCAATCGGATCAAGGACTGCAGACACAAGGTCTGAACCACCTTCATCCACAATTACAATTTCTACATTCAGTTTCCTGGAAAGCTCTTCCACAGAAATATCATCCAGAAAAACATCTTCTTCATTTTTCAGCATGTTGCAGGGAAGCAAAAGCTTCTCTCCAAGGTCTCTGCCGCTTAATTGTCTGATCAGATCCTGTCCCGTGATCAAACCAGACACCGTAATCGTTTCTCCGAAAAATTCGTTTCTTATGGAGATCACATCCACTTCTACATTTGGAAATTTCTCATGGATCATCTCCATATATTTCTTAATAAATGGTGCCGCCAAAGCACCTGTAGCACTGACAGCCTTTATCCTTCGGTCATCTCCTGTCCTGCCTGCAACAGCTTCTTTCACTTCTTCGCCAAGGAGCCGAAGCATTCCCACACCGTTTTCCAGCTGAAGATAGCCATCATAGGACTCTTCCAGGGGCAGATCCTTCCCTGCCAGAATGTACCATTCATCTGAAGCATGGATAAAATGAATGCCATACTGGTCCATCATTTTCTTCTGCCAGGAATGAATAATATCCAGAACTTCTAATGCATCTTCCTTCTGAAACTGTTCCATCGGATACAGCCCCTCACGAAACTTAGTCAGACCAACCGGAACTACTGAAACGCTCTGAAGTACTGGTGCATAGGCAGACATCTTGCGAATACTGTCATCCAGTTCCTTACCGTCATTAACTCCTTTGCACAAAACAATCTGCCCATTCATAGTGATTCCTGCATCATACAGTTTCTGAAGCTTCTTCAATGCATCCCCGGCGAAGCGGTTATGGAGCATTTTACATCTCAGTTCCGGATTCATGGTCTGGATGGAAATATTAATGGGCTCCAGATGGTACCGGATGATCCGGTCTATATCATGATCACTCATATTGGTCAGGGTCACATAATTTCCCTGTATGAAGGACAATCTGGAATCATCATCTTTAAAATAAAGAGTATCTCTCATTCCAGGCGGCATCTGGTCAATAAAACAGAAAATGCAGTGATTGGAACAGGAACGATAATCATCCATCAGATCCTTCTCAAAGGTAATCCCAAGGTCTTCTTCATATTCCTTCTCCACCTCCAGCTCCCAGATCTCTCCGTTTGCCTTTTCCACTTCCAGAACAACGAATTCTTCATTCATCAGATATCGGTAGTCAAATATATCTTCCACAGGCTGACCGTTTACAGTGAGCAGTATATCTCCCGGCACAAGCTCCAGTTCCTGTGCGATACTTCCATCCTGCACAATTGCAATCACGTGTTTATTTTGTTTCTTCACATTTATCTCCATTATAAGTCAAATGCGATCTGTCGCGTCAGCTCTGTTCCAGAATCTGTTTGAAAAATCATTTTTCAAATACATTTTAAGATTCAGAGACCCGAATACAACATCACAGATCGTCCATCTCTGGCTCAGCATAATAAAGCCATTATTTTTAATATAACAAGTTTTCCCGAAAAACACAACAAAAAATTTCATTTCATTCTCACGTCCGGGTAATTTTTCAAGTAAAAATCAATAAATTCCTTGACGACATTTAGGGCAAATGTTATAAATATAAAGAAGAGATCTGTAAAGGTAAAGGACACGTGTCCCCATTTTTTGCAGATAATCGAATCGATAATTAGCATACTACTTAGGAGGAATATCATGCCGAACATAGAATTGCTTGAGAAATCTATGCCTGTCGCACCTATTCGTATCGCAGCGCTGGAGGGCTGCCGCGAACTTGCAGAGGAGGTAGACAGAAACCTGGTAAAATTCCGTAAGGAACTTGTAGAAAAGAAAGGCCTTGACAATATCCCACAGGGATACAGCGAAGACTCTTTTATCGTGGAGTGCGAATGTCCGCGTTTCGGTACCGGTGAAGGTAAGGGAATCATTAAGGAATCTGTCCGAGGAACTGATCTTTACATTATGGTAGATGTTACCAACTACAGTTCCACATACACTGTCTGCGGTCACGAGAATCACATGTCTCCGGATAACCATTTTCAGGATCTGAAGAGAATTATTTCCGCAGCTACAGGTAAGGCACATCGTATCAATGTAATCATGCCATTCCTTTATGAAGGCCGTCAGCACAGACGTAAGAAGAGAGAATCTCTTGACTGCGCACTGGCACTTCGTGAATTAAGTGATATGGGCGTAGCCAATATCATCACTTTTGATGCTCATGATCCGCGTGTGCAGAACTCCATTCCGTTAAATGGTTTTGACAACTTTTTCCCAACCTATCAGTTCCTGAAAGCGCTGATAAAGAACGTTGACAATTTCCAGGTTGACAATGATCATCTCATGATCATCAGTCCGGATGAGGGTGCTATGTCCAGAGCCGTATATTTTTCCAATATTCTGGGCGTTGATATGGGCATGTTCTATAAGAGACGTGATTATTCCACAGTGGTAAATGGCAAGAACCCCATCGTAGCTCATGAGTTCCTTGGCGACTCTGTAGAAGGCAAAGACGTTGTTATCATCGACGACATGATTTCTTCTGGAGAAAGTATGCTTGACGTTGCCAAACAGATCAAAGAACGTCACGCCAACCGTGTATTCATCTGCACTACTTACGGTCTGTTTACAGAAGGTATGGATAAATTTGACGCTTACTATGAGAAAGGCTGGATTGACAAGGTTATCACAACCAACCTGAATTACCGTATTCCGGAGCTTCTTACCAGACCTTACTATGTGGAAGCAAATATGAGCAAATATCTTGCAAGTATTATGGATATCATCAACCATGATGTTTCTGTTGAGAAGGTTCGTTCCAGCAATGAGAAGATCATGGATCTGATGAAGCGTGTAAATCAGTAATAGACAATAAATAAACAAACAAAGCCCTGTTCCACATTATCTCGTTTGTGGCACAGGGCTTCTTTATATTTACATATTTGCATGGATCGTAAACCGCATCTATACGTGTCTGGCACATTATTTTTCCCGAAGAATGCCCAGAAAAGCTGCCAGATTTCCTCTCCTGCCATGGGATGCCCTGTGGGAAAAGAGGAATTCCGGATTGCAGCAGGTGCAAATTCCAGGCACGGAAATATGATCTTCTTTTATTCCTGCCTCCAGAAAAATAATGTGGTTTGCTTCCCAAAGATTCAGCTGGTACTTACCATTCTTCTTTTTATAAAAAAGCCTTTCCCAGTACTTCTCTTCAAAAGCTTTCTGAAATTCCAGAATCACATCTTCGCTTACTTCATAGCAATCCTGACAGATAGAGGGACCAATTGCCGTAAAAATTTCCTCCGGATCTGAGCCAAACTGCTCTGCCATTTTCTCTATAGTCACCTTACCGATTTTCCCAACTGTCCCGCGCCATCCGGAATGAGACAAGCCCACGGCTTTGTGAACCGGATCTACGAAATACAGCGGCACACAATCTGCATAAAAGGTGCATAAAACAACACCTGGAACATTGGTGATCATTCCATCCACATCTTTATATGTTCTTGGACGCGTTACACCTTTCCCCCTGTCTTCTGCCCCCACCAGCTGCACGTTTGTAGTGTGTGTCTGATCAGATGTGACAATATCTTCCAAAGAAAAGCCTACCGCTGCACTAAGTCTGCGATAATTGTCTTTTACCGCGTTTTCTTCATCACCTCTTGTAAAGCTAAGATTCATAGATGAAAAAATTCCCTGGCTTACACCGCCAAGTCTTGTACTGAAACAATGCACAATATCCGGGAACTGTTCAAAAGAGGGATAAGTAAGATAGGTGACTCCATTATTTTCTTTTACTTGCATATGAAGTTTATTTTCGTTATGCCATTTAATCTTCATCTGATTCTCCTCTTCTTCTGATCTCACAGTTCTTCTCGAACCTGTTAAGAATTCATTCTCTAGAGCGTGTTTGAAAAAGGCTTTCTGCAAGATGTGCGTCACAATTTGTGGGAGATTTTGTCCGGATAAGGGCGCCGCAGCGAGCTACGTCAACAGAATTCTGGCATAGTATACCGCAAAGTGGGGCATACAGATTGCAGGAATATTTTTTCAAACAGGCTCTGGCTCACTGACAGAAATCAAAGGCATTTTTTATCCAGCAGATCTTATCGCCGTTGATTCCCACCACATCAAACCTGCATCTCACATCCATGCTTCTGTAATGGTTCTTCAAATATTCCACTGCCACCTTGGAAATCACCAGCTGCTTTCTGCCGTCCACTGCTGCCAGTGGACTTCCGGAGCGTTCCGTACTTCTGTACTTAACCTCCACAAAAATCAACCATCCATCAGCAGTCATTCCGATCAGGTCGATTTCCCCCAGCCAGTTCCTGTAATTTCGCTCCAGAATCATCACGCCCTGGGAAACCAGATAATCTGCAGCGATTTCTTCATAAAAAGCACCTACTTTTCGCTTGTTTTTCTGCATAAAAACTCCCATATATACTTCTGTGTAGGTATCTTTTGTATTCATAACTGCAAAACATATTCATATCCGGATCATCAGCCATTTCAAATTTTCACATTATCCTATAAAATTCTTTATAAAAGTTGCCCTGTGTATCGGACTTGGGCCATATTTTTTCAAGGCTTCAATATGTGCTGCAGCTCCATACCCCTTATTTGAGGCAAAGCCATATTCTGGCATCACTTTATCGTACTCTACCATCATCCGGTCTCTTGTGACCTTAGCTACAATGCTGGCAGCTGCAATGGAAATACTCTTGGCATCCCCTTTTATAATCGGCACCTGAGGTATGGTCACGTCGGGAATGGTTACTGCATCATTGAGAAGAATCTGCGGCACCGGCTCCAGCTTGCTGACAGCCTCACGCATTGCCTCATAGGTAGCCTGAAGAATATTGATCTCATCAATTCTCCGGGGACTTGCCATTCCGATTCCAACAGCTACCGCATTCTCCATGATCACGTCATACAATTCATCCCTTTTTTTTGCGCTTAACTGTTTGGAATCATTAAGATACAGGATTTTGCAGTCTCTTGGCAAAATAACAGCACCTGCTACAACAGGACCTGCCAGCGGGCCTCTTCCAACTTCATCAATTCCGCACACATAGCCCAGATCTTCGTATTTGCGCTCAAATTCCTTCATCTTTTCTGTGCGCAGAAGTTCTTTCTGGTAAGCCTCTTCTTTCTTATGAAGCTGCTCCAGAAGCTTCCTGACTCCACTTCTTGTATCCTCTTTGTATTTTTCAAAAAGAGCGGCATATTCTCCCGGTTCTGCTGCCTGGATCTCACTCTTTATTTCTCCGATTTTCTGCATATTATTTACCTTCTTCTGGCACCCACTCCAAAGTGATTCTTCCAATCTTTCCAGAGCGGAAGTCATCGAACAGAATCAGAGAGGCCTTTGCATAGTCCAGTTCCTCTCCTTTCTTCAGACATCCTCTGGAGCGCGCGATTGCTTCTAATATCTGCACAGCTGTGCCTTCCTCCTGGATCTGATAGCGTTTCTCCAATGCACCAGAATATTTTTCCCGAAGGAAATCAATAAGCGTAAGGGAAAGCTCCTCCATATTCAGAATATCATCCTTGATAGAGCCAATATAGGCAAGACGCATTCCCACTGCCTCATCTTCAAACTTGGGCCAGAGAATCCCAGGAGTATCCAGAAGCTCCACATTCTTATTTAGGCGGATCCACTGTTTGCCCTTGGTTACACCTGGCTTGTTTCCTGTCTTGGCGCATGCTCTTCCAGCAAAAGTATTAATAAAAGTAGACTTACCAACGTTAGGAATTCCTACTACCATAGCACGGATCGGGCGGTTTTTGATTCCTCTTCTTCTGTCCCTCTCAGTCTTCTCCCTGCAGGCTTCCTGAATAGCCGCCTGAATCGCTTTCATACCAGAGCCGCTGCGGGAATCTACTTTTACCACATAGAACCCTTTCCCCTGAAAATAAGCTTTCCATGCTTCATTCTGGCGTTCATCTCCAAGGTCTGATTTATTCAAAAGAATCAGCCTTGCTTTATTTTTCCCAAGCTCGTCAATATCCGGATTCCGGCTTGCAAGGGGAACCCTGGAGTCCACAAGCTCAATGATCAGGTCGATCAGCTTAATGTCCTCCTGCATCTGTCTTTTCGCTTTGGTCATATGACCAGGATACCATTGTACGTTCATATTTACCTCATTCTTGCAGCTGTTCAGCAGATACCGTTCCACAAAGCGTGTAACCGCGAACGTGCTGAACAATCACTTATTTTTTATAAAAGTCTCACAGTTTAATTATTCAACGGCCCTATGTCTTTCTTCGGGGATATCTGGAACCAGAGCTTACCAGTTATATATTTCTTATTCACTCGTCCGATATCGCCATAACGGCTGTCTTCGCTGTTATTACGGTTATCGCCCAGGACAAAGTACTCTCCCGCTTCCAGTGTAATGGCATTGGCTGCCATTCCCGGATTGTTGATCGCGGGAAAATCTTTGCCTTCTTTATATGTCTCTCCATTGATCAGAATTCTTCCATTCACGATCTGAATGGTCTCACCTGGAAGTCCGATCACACGGCGGATATGAAGAGCCGCATCATCACTTGCATTTGTGCGGAATACAATAAGGTCGCCGCGTTTCGGCGAGGACGCTTTATAAGCAAGCTTGTTTACAAAATACCGGCTTCCAACTGCCAGAGTAGGCTCCATGGAGCTCTCCTGCATCGTCACAGACTGAAATAGCATCATGGAGGTCAGCACTGCAAAGATCAGTGTAACTGCGATCTCGAATACCCAGATCAAAACTTTTTTCAGTTTACTGTCTTCCAATTTCTCCATGGCACCAGAAAAAGATTTTTTCTCCAGTTTTGCAATTTCCGGCATGTTGAACAACTGCTCTTTTTCTCTTTTATTTCTTCTGTCGCTCATATCTACTCCATTCGTGTCATAATTGCATGTCCTGCGTCTGGTTCCAAAACGCTTTTTTCATCTCAGGCCAGATACTTTATTATCTTATCACATATCCCGAAAAAGAAAAAGAAAAAATAATCAAAAAAATGCTGCCCAGACAGTCATCACGGCCATCTGCGCAGCAAATGTCACTGTTCGTATTCACTTCGTTCCCGAAAGCACTTCACGGAACATTACCAGTGAACAGCAACCAGCAATTTTCAATTGAAATTATTTAACAAGCTCTTTAACCTTAGCAGCTTTACCTACACGGTCTCTTAAGTAGTTCAGTTTCGCACGGCGAACTTTACCACGACGGATAACTTCTACTTCCTTTACGTGTGGGGAATGAAGCGGCCATGTTTTCTCAACGCCAACGCCGTTGGAAGCTTTTCTTACTGTGAAAGTAGCTCTGGTGCTTCCGCCCTGTTTCTTTAATACAGTTCCTTCAAAGATCTGAATACGCTCACGGTTACCCTCTTTGATCAGTGCGTGTACTCTTACGGTATCACCTACGTTAAACTGTGGAACGTCTTTTTTCAGCTGTTCTGCTTCGATGTTTTTAATAATTTCGTTCATTTTATTCTCTCCTTATTCTCTGGATGTTCTTAATACCCATCACGGTAACAGCGGACCATCTTTTTTCACAACATAAGTGATTATACTATAATTATTTTCTGTTTGCAACCATTATTTTTATAAAAAGCCCATAAAACAAGTCACAAATTTTTTTCAAAGACAACCTTCCAAAACCATTACCAACAGATAACCTCGCAGCCATCCTCTGTTACCAGTACGGTTACTTCCCACTGGGCAGAAGGCATACCGTCCTCAGTGCGTACTGTCCAGTCATCTTCCTCATCTGTATATACTTCATCGCTTCCCATATTTACCATAGGCTCAATGGTAAACATCATTCCCGGCTCCATGATCACGCCGCTGTTCTCTTCGGAAGTATAGCTTACCCAGGGATCCTCATGGAATTCCAGGCCAACGCCATGTCCGCCGATTTCTTTTACAATTGTGTAGCCATTTTCAAGTGCATGCATATGAACAGCGTGACCCATATTTCCAATAGGTTCCCATGGTTTTACCTTGGAAATACCGATTTCCACACATTCTTTGGTTACGCGGACCAGTTTTTCTTTCTCAGGACTTACATTTCCAATACAGAACATACGGGATGAGTCAGAAAAATAGCCATTGTAAATTGTAGAAACGTCTACGTTCACTATATCACCGTCCTTCAGGATCTCATCCTCAGATGGAATTCCGTGGCATACCACCTCATTCACAGAAGTACACACGCTCTTTGGAAACCCTTCATAATTCAACGGTGCCGGGATTCCTCCATGACGCACAGTTTCCTCATGTACCCAATGATCGATTTCTTCTGTTGATACACCAGCTTTAATATGCTCTGCCACATAATCAAGTACTGCAACATTGATTCGACAGCTCTCTTTAATCTTCTCAATCTGCTCTGGAGTCTTGATCAGTTTATGATCCAGAACCGGATATCCTTTCTGACGCAGGATTTCTACTTTCGCATCAAAAGCCTCATGGCATTTTTTATATTTCTTTCCACTGCCGCACCAGCATGGATCATTACGTCCGATTTTTGTTGACATTTCACTCTCTCCTTTTATCTGTGGCTGCTGCGAATGCTACAGCAGTACTTTTTCTTTTGTAAAACATGATATAAACTCACTCTGTTTCTCATTTTATACTTGAAACAGATAAATTGCAACTAATTTTCTATAGAAGTCTCTACCTCCTGCAATTCATAGTAACTGTTCATATTTTTTCAGCTGTTTTTTTCCCACGCAAACAGCTAAAAGAGTTTCAAATGTAAACACAAAAAGAGTATTTCATTTTCTCTGATCTAAGAATTTGAAATACTCTTTTGCTTTTGAAAATTATATGTAACTAATTAGCTGCTGCATCTGCGCCTGCCTCTGTGGCAATATCTGCTGCACTCTCTTCACTTCCCGCCATGATCTTACTCAGTTCTTCGATCATCTCGTCATCCTTCAGTCTGAATTTGACCTCAACACGACGGGAAGCCTCTTTATCTACATTTCCATCTGCATCCAGAATCGGATTCGCCATGGAATGTCCGTTTACAGTCAGGTAATCCTGCAGATCCAGGCTCTGATCCTCAGTCAGAAACTCCCCCTGAATATCAAGAAGATACTGTGCCACTGCAAGTGAACGTTGCTGGGAAAGCTCCAGATTATACGCATAATCACCATCTGTATCTGTATAACCGTCAATAATGATCTCAGCAAGATAATTCTTATAAGTATCCTCCATCAACACCTTACAGTAAATCGGAAGTACGTTTCGGAGTGCTTCCTTACCAGCATCTGTAAGCTCCGACTCATCAACGTCAAACAATACACTGGCATCCAGTGTCAATGCACCAGTCTTGGAATCCAGATTTACATTGATATTATTTTTCTGGAATTCTTTTTGAAGTGCTTCCACAACTTCGGCCTTGACACCAATAATATTATCGATCTTTGTCTGCTGCTCACTAAGCTGCGTGGTCTTCTCATCCAGATCCGTCTGCTGCTGATTCAGAAGAGCCTGCTGCTCTTTTAACTTGGCTTCCTGCTCTGCCAGAGTCTGTGCCAGTGCAGTCAGCTTCTCATCTTTGGTCTTAATAGTTCCTTCCTGTTCTTCAATGGTATTCTGCTTGGCAAGAAGATCAGCCGTATACTCTGCCTGCAGAGCCAGCTTCTCATCTCTCTCCTGAATACTCTCGTCGTAGCTCTTCTGAGCCTGGAAAAGCGTCAATGACATGATCAGTATGAAAAGAAGCAGAACGCCGGCCATAACATCGGAATAAGAGCGCCATATATTAAAGCCTCCATCCCCTGATTTTCTTTTTTTGCGCATGTCTATCTCCTCTTATCTGAATAAGCCAAATTTTCCTTTCTGTGCCGCCTTGGAAAGCTCTTTCATGTTCTTGTTGATTTCCTCAAGAAGAGCCTGCTGTCCCTCATTCTGCTGAGCAATCAGATTGCCCAGCTTCTCTACAGAATCATTTCTTCCGCTTGCGATCAGAGATACATCTCTGGTATTCGCTGCAGTCACCTCACTGAGGAGCTTGCGGACCTGTTCCATTGTTTTATAGGAAAGTCTCTGATACTGGGCAAAATCCTCCATCTGGGCCGTAAACTGCTCTGCCATCTTGCTGTTTGCCTGGATCAGATCTGCACTTGCCTGACCTGTAGCCCCTACTCTCTCAATAGAAGAAGCTGCTGTTTCAACATATTTCTGCATTGCCTGGTTGCAGGCAACCCAGAACTTAGCTGCAGATTTCTCGGCATCCTTCAGATAATCCACAATATGCTGATAATCCTGCTGCTGCATCTTCTGGATCTCCTGATTCTCAGAAAGGATACGATTGGCAGTAGACATGTAGCGGGTCTGCATACCTCCCATCTCCCTTACCATATCTGTAATGGCTTTGTCCTGCTTGTCATAGGTCTCAGAAAGCTTCTGGCTCATAGTCTGGTACATGGCAGAAGTATAAGCTGTATTCTCTTTCTGTGCCTTTTTCAGCTGATCCAGTGCCACGTTGAAATCACGGAACTGCATATGGAAAGAATTGTTCATCTGTTTTAAAAATTCGTCCGATATTTCACGAATAGCATCCTCCTGACATCTGGTTACAGAAGAAACCAGCATATCCAGAGAATCATTCATCTTCTGGAAGGTAGGTGTGATAACCTTCTCAAAGCTGTCTGCCATCTGAACGGAAAACTGCTCTGCCATCTGTTTCATGGCGCTTGTCTGCAGCTTCTGGCTTGCAAGCAGCAGATTTCTGGACTCATTCTCCGCTGTAGGCATTACATAAGAATGAAACTTTTCAAGGAATCCCTGAAGCTCCTCTGTCATGGATGAATACTCTCCCTTCATCCCAAAGGTATAAATAATGGAAAAAGAGATACCATAAATAGAGGTAAGGAATGCTACTTTAATACCTTCCACCAGCGCTTCTACAGAAGAAGTCATGGCACTGTAATCAGTAGGCTGAAAATCCCGAAGACCCCAGACAAGACCAAGGAAAGTACCTAAAATACCAAGACTGGTAAAGATATCCGGAACCATTTCCAGAAGCTTCTTATGAACATGGATATCCAGCTCATCTTCATTAATGAATTCCTCAATATCCCCAAGACCTTCTTTACTATTGTTAATGCTGTCTGTAAAGCTGTCCATCTTCTGATCCAGATATTTATCATCGAAGAGCTCGCCTAAATATGTAAGATTCCTGGGATCTGTCTTCCCAGGAGTCTTGAACATACTGTTCAGCTCCTCTACTGCTCTGTGAAATGCCGTACTCAGATTATTCATACGGAACATTCCACCAAACATTGCGATCAGATACAGGACTGCGATCACCGCCAGAAATACGAAATTGTAGATCGTAGATGATAAGTTCCCCCTGCCGGCAAATAAAGTCAAAGCAGTGGTTCCTGCAAGAACCGCAACAAACAATACAGAATGTGTGATTTTTTTCTTCATTGTCTGCCTCCCCATTTGTATTTTCACAAAATAGATATGCCGTCTGTCGACGGCATCACCATATATGAATGCCAACTACTCTGCGCTTATAGCATCTGCAGAGCTGTTTAAAAAATCATTCCCGCAATCTGCACGCCCAAGGCTTCCATCGTAATAAATTGGTGCATTTTGTGAATTTTCCATTAATAATGGTACATTTTTTATCATAATATCACAATTTTCTAATAATAACAAGAAAAAACATACCCCTTGCCTAATGAAAAATGTTACCTGTTACTGCTCACGACCTTCACAGTAATCGTTTCACACCTTTTTCATACAGCCAGGGGTATTATATCATATTTCATATTTTCAGGCGTAAACCTTATCTTCCTCCAGGAATCTGGCCTTACCATCCTTCACTTCTACCAGGTTAATGCTGCAGTTAGGAGGCACACATCCATGCCAGAAATGTTCAGGATCCTTGTACAGGTTCTGGAGAAGAGCCCGCACTGCACATCCATGGGAAGACACCAAAATCGTTTTGTCTGCCAGAGACGGATCTGAGGTTTTTTCAAGCCAGAATTCTCTGGTACGATCCAGGACATCCTGAATATTCTCTCCATTTTCCGGACGCGGAAATTTCAGAGGATCCTTAAAAAACAGATCAAATTCTTCGCAGTTGGACTCCATAGTATTTCCAGTTCTCATAATGTGTCCTTCCAGAACCCCGAAATTAATTTCCTGAATCCTTTTATCCGGTATCACAGGAATATCACGGCCACCCAGAACTAACCGGGCAGTCTGTCTCGCACGGGTAAGAGGACTTGTAAAACAGATATCAAACTTTACATCCATCAGAGCCTCGCCCGTTCTTCTGGCAAGATCAATTCCCTCCTGAGCAAGAGGAATGTCTGCTGAACCCTGAGCCTTATGAAGGTGGTTCCAGGGCGTCAGACCGTGTCTTACAATATATAAAAGCATCAGCTTCTCAACTCGATTCCAAGGCCTTCCAGACCATTTAAAATTTTCTTCATTGCCGCAGAAATCTCGCTTTCTTCCAGGGTCTTATCGTGATCACGGAATACAAGCGCATAAGCCATAGACTTGTAGCCACCCTTGATCTGGCTTCCTTCGTAGATATCAAACAGCTGATAGCTCTCCAGGATCTTTCCGCCTCTCTGAGCAAGAATGTCCTCGATCTGACCTGCAAGCACCTGTTTCGGAACCAGCATACTGATGTCACGGGTTACTGCCGGATATTTTGCAATTCCGGTAAACTTGCGGTCAAAATTTGCAAATTCAAGAACGCTCTTGATATCGATCATTGCGATATATGCGCGCTCCCCAATTCCATAATTATCTGCAACCAGCGGATGAACCTCTCCAAGGTAACCTACAACGGTTCCCTCGTATACCATATCGGCCTGTCTTCCAGGATGAAGAAATGGTTTTCCGCTTGCCGGATCATACTCCATTTTCTTCTTCATACCGATTTTTTCGAAGAACTCCTCACAAACGCCCTTCATGTCAAAGAAATCACCGGTTCCGTACATTCCAAGTGTAAACATGGTTCTTTCATCTGGAAGCTCGGTAAGTGGAAGTGCCTTCGGAAGATATACATTTCCAAGCTCATAAAGACGAACGTCTTTGTTTCTTCTGTTATAGTTAGTTGCCAGAGAAGAAAGCATTCCATTCAGTGTACTGGTACGCATAATGCTGTAGTCCTCACCAAGAGGATTGCTGATGGTGATCACCTGACGAAGTACATTATCTTCTGGAATTCTCAGTTTGTCAAATACCTTCGGGCTCTCAAATGAGTAAGTCATACCTTCTGAGAATCCGCAGTACTCTGCAATATCTCTTGCGATATTTTCAATGCGAAGCTTGAATGGCATTTTTCCTGTAGTAGCCTCACCGGATGGCAAAGTTGTAGGAATCTTGTCATATCCGTAGAAACGTGCAATTTCTTCTGCAACATCTGCCATGCAGTGGATATCCTGGCGGAAAGTCGGTGCTACGATTTCATTTGTCTCCTCATCATAGGTGAGTTCGATCTTTGCAAGATAGCCAAGCATCTCTTCTTTGGAAAGATTTGTTCCAAGAAGACCGTTGATACGGTCTGGCTCAAATTTTACACGGGATGGCTTGCTGACCTTATTGCAGATATCAACCATACCGCCAACAACCTCACCGGCACCAAGCTCTTCCATCAGCTGGCAGGCTCTGTCGATTGCAGCCTTTGCATTATTCGGGTCAAGACCTTTCTCAAACTTACCGGAAGCATCTGTACGAAGTCCGATTCTCTTGGAAGAAAGTCTGATGTTTGTTCCATCAAAGCAGGCTGCCTCAAACAGAACTGTGTGTACGTCATCTGTGATCATGGAGTTCTCGCCGCCCATAATACCTGCGATTCCAACTGGTTTCTCACCATCGCAGATCATCAGGACGTTCTCGTCCATAATACGTTCCTGACCATCCAGTGTGACAAATTTCTCATCTTTACCCGCACAGCGTACAACAATTTCATGGTTTGCAATCGTATCGAGATCGTAAGCATGCATTGGCTGTCCAAACTCTTCCATTACATAGTTGGTGATATCTACCAGATTGTTGATCGGGCGGATTCCATTGGAAGCCAGGCAGCGCTGCATCCATTTCGGAGATGGTCCGATCTTAACATTTTTTACAACTCTTGCACAATAACGTGGGCAAAGCTCCGGTTTCTCTACAGTTACCTTTACGTAATCAGAAGCTTTTTCATCATTTCCTGTCTCTTTAACTTCCGGAGGGTAAAATTTCTTACCAAAAGTAGCTGCTGCTTCTCTTGCAATTCCAAGAACACCGTAACAGTCAACACGGTTGGATGTGATCTCATATTCAAATACAACGTCATCAAGTCCAAGAGCCTTAATAGCGCTTTCACCTACAACTGCGTTTTCCGGGAATATATAAATTCCATATTCTGGGGCTTCCGGATACATATCCCGGTTGCTTCCCAGCTCTTCGATGGAGCACATCATGCCGTTGGACGGTACTCCGCGAAGTTTTCCGGCTTTGATCCTGATTCCGCCAGGAGTCATTTTTCCATCATGTCCTCCTGCTACACGACCTCCGTCAAGAACAACCGGAACCTTGTCTCCCTCTTTTACGTTTGGAGCACCCGTAACGATCTGGATCACCTCAGATCCGATATTCACCTGGCAGATGATCAGCTTATCTGCATCCGGATGTTTCTCAATTTTCTCAATCTGTCCGATTACAATCTTTTCAAGGTCAGCATCAAGCCTGGTGAAGCCTTCTACCTTTGTACCTGACAATGTCATTGCATCTGTATATTCCTGTGCGGTTACGTCAAGATCCGGCACATACATTTTCATCCAAGATAATGAAGTATTCATTTATTTAATCCTCTTCTCACTCTAATATTTATATTATGAAAGGTAACTGCTCAGTACTTTCACAGTTACACGCTTCGCGATGCCCAGAAATCAGAACTGCTTCAGGAAACGGATGTCGTTCTCATAAAGCAGACGCATATCATCAATCTCATATTTCAGAAGCGCAATACGCTCAAGACCTACGCCGAATGCAAAACCAGTGTACTCCTCCGGATCAATTCCACACATGCGAAGTACATTGGGATGAACTGTTCCACAGCCAAGGATTTCAATCCAGCCGGATCCTTTACAGAAACGGCAGCCTTTTCCGCCGCATTTGAAGCAGGAAACATCAACCTCTGCACTTGGCTCTGTAAACGGGAAGTGATGTGGTCTGAATTTTGTTTTGGTTTCTGGTCCGAAAAGCTCTTTCGCAAATACTTCAAGAGTTCCTTTCAGGTCTGCGAACGTAATATTTTTATCTATTACAAGGCCCTCAATCTGATGGAAGGATGGAGAATGAGTTGCATCTACTTCATCCGAACGGAATACTCTTCCAGGTGCGATCATACGGATCGGCAGCTTTCCTTTTTCCATGGCACGTGCCTGAACCGGAGATGTCTGGGAACGAAGAAGTATGGAATCATTGATAAAGAAAGTATCCTGCTCGTCTCTTGCCGGATGATTCTCCGGAATATTCAGCTTGGTAAAGTTGTAATCTGCATATTCAACTTCCGGACCTTCTACAACTTCATAGCCCATTCCAATAAAAATGCGCTCAACCTCTTCCAGCGCAATGCTGTTGGGATGACGATGACCGATTCTGGATTTCTTTGCAGGTAGGGTAACATCGATTACTTCTGCTTTCATCTTCTCTTCTCTGACTGCTTCTTCCAGTTTCTGTCTGGACTCTTCAAGAAGACCTTCGATCTTAGCTCTGGTCTCGTTTACAAGCTGGCCAACCTTCGGTCTCTCCTCCGGGGAAACGTCTTTCATTCCTTTTAAGATTGCGGTAAGCTCTCCCTTTTTTCCAAGATATGCCACACGCACATCATTTAATTTATCCAGGCCTTCGGATTCTTCAATCCGTACTCTGGCGTTCTCAGCCAGTTCCTGAAGTCTTTCTTTCATATCCATGGTTCATTTCTCCTTTATTTTTATAATCTGCCAGATGAGGGGGGGAAGGAAGGTAAGAAAATATCTACATAGCAGATTTTTTCTTTCGTAAAGCGGATTGTTCAGCGCTCGCGCTCCAAGGACTTTACAATGCGAAAAACCCGCTTTGCGTATTTCCTACATTTTCGCGGCAGTCACCAAGTTCTCACCCAAGCGTGGACTTTGACTCTTGCTCGTGAAAATAAAAAAGCTCCGTCCCCAACAAAAGGGACGAAGCATATTCCGCGGTACCACCCTGATTCCTGTATATACAGGCTCTCCCGCCGCTTAACGCGCAGCTTCACGTCGCTTCCTACTGGAAATTTCAGAAACGCGGCTCCGGTGCGAAACTCAGAAACTATCTGAACTTAAGGAAGCTTACAGCCGGTGGCTTCCTCTCTCTGAAAGAAAATAATTTCCTAAAAACACCTTCCTGGCTTTTTCTCTTTTATAACTATGCCACATCAGAGTGAATCTGTCAAGAGGTTAATTTGTCTGTTGCTCTTCCTTCTTTTTCTCAGCTGAAACTTTCATCTCAGTCTTTTTCTTTCTCTCATTCTCTTTTTCCAGATATTTTTTCTTCTCTTTATTAAGCTCTTTTTCCGCCTCATCGCGCTCGCGGCTGAGCATTTCCCTCATGGATGCCTGGGCCATTCTGAACTGTTTTTCAAAATAAGCGTTGATCTCTGCTCCATACAGCAGCAGATTCATACAGATATACAGCCACAGCATCACCATGATCAACGCAGTCAGGCTTCCATACATATTGCTGAAGCCTGGAAACATGTCAAAATAAATAGAAAAGAAATAGGAAAACAGGGACCACCCTGCTGCAATCAGAAGAGCTCCCGGCACCTGACTTTTAAAAGTAGCTTTACGGTTTGGAAGCATTTTATACAAAATCAGAAAGATCAGAAACAGTCCGGCAAATACAAGCGCCGTCCTGGCTCCAATGATCTTTCCGATAATTCTCCCAAGGAATGGAACGTACTTTCCTGCCATAATCTGAATCTGATTTCCAAGAACCAGAAGCAGAAGACTTGCAATAATTGCAATGCTGAACAGAAATGTATAAACAACTGCATACATTCTGGTAATCAGCCAGTTACGGGTCTCATGGACGTGATAAATGCTATTCAGTCCGTTCGTAAGGGATTGCATGGCTTTTCCTGCAGACCACAATGCCATGATAGCAGAAATCGGAACTACCGCCGTGCTTCTGCCATATACTTCTGATACAATGGTAAGCACAAAATTCTGTATATTGTGGGGCACAAATGCCCGGATGGTTTCGCTGACCATATTGTATGTTAAAGGTGTATATCGAATTATAGTCGTGAGAAACAGAATAAACGGAATAAAAGACATAATCAGGAAATATGCTGCCTGTGCCGCATAAGCTCCCACATGGTCTCCATTTGCCCTGTCCATAAAACCGAACAGAAGCTGGAGAACGCTCTGTTTTTCTTTCTTCTTATCCATATGATTGCTCCTGTTACATTTTCGTAATCATTTTTTGTATCATATCACGAAACATGCTTTCTGTCTACTTTTTCCTGGTGTTACTGTTCTTTCCGTTCACAGCAACAATTACTGTTCACTCCATAATCAGTAAACGCTTCGCGATGCACAAAAAGACGAACCTTCCTGTGACAAGCACAAACAGCAGCGTTTGCTGCGCAAACTTAATTCTCGGGTTTTCTGTGAACTTTGTTCACAAAAATACCTTGCAAAATGTCATGTTTCCCGCTTTGACAGGTTATTCCCCACCACTTCCAACGTAATATCCTTAAAAAAATAATTTAGGATTTCCTGCCAGCCATAGCCTTCCCTGGCCATTTCATTTGCCCCGTTCTGGCTCATTCCCACACCGTGTCCATACCCTTTCCCCTGAATCTGTACTGCCTTACCGGATTTCACGTTCAGTTCAAAATAGGCGCTTGGCAGAAGATTACTGCCGTTCACAATACTTCCATCTTTTTCTGTAATCAAACACCCTGCCGGGGAAAGAAATTGCCGTATTTCATATTCGCCTTCCAGCTGTATACTTTTATTTTCCGTCACAATCTCCATTCCCGTAACTGCACCACTGATATTCTTTTTAATAACCTGAAGCCCTATAAATTCCCCGCTGCCTTCCAGATTTCCCGATCGTTTCTCTAAAGTTTCCCAGGGAATTTCCACGCTCCAGCTGCTCCATGGCATATTCTGGTCAAAATCACATTCTACACTTTTCAGATAAGCTGCTGACCTGTCTGCTCCCCATATCTCATCTGTGCTTGTCCTGCCTGCTGATGTAGAAAAATAATAAGCCGTGATCGGTTCTCCATTCTGGCATAGGATCTGACCTTTTGTATCCTGTACTGCTTTATTTGTTCTTTTATCTGCCCCAAAATTGTTGTAAACCTGATAATTCACGCTGTCATCTACATCCACCCCATATTTTTCCAGACTGTTTTCCTGTATCTGGCAAACTGCATAGGTTCTGGCACATACTGCCTGGGCCATCAATGCCTGTTCTTCATAGGATGCAGGCATTTCACTTGGGACTACAGCTTCCAGATAAGCTTCCAGGGACAATTCATTAATAATCAGCAGCCCCTGCGCTGTCTTTTTAATTTCCAGAGTTCCATAATAAACAGGAGGATTCTGAGCTCTTTCAATAGAGGGAATCGCAATGCCATCAGTTCCCCCGTCCAGAAGCAGACTATCATTCTGGAGCTCCTGTGAATCCGGGGTGTAGGTATGTTCTTTTCCTTTTTGTTCTATGGTTACTGACTGGTGATAACAGGATTGCCAGGACGAGTCTGTGAGCAGAACGCGAATGGAAGGCTCTCGTTGTTGCACCTTGTTTTCGTCAGTTTCCTTTTTCTTTTCTTTCTGCTCCCTTTTGGCACTTTCTTCACTCCTCTTGTTCATTTCTGCGGCTTTTCCAAACAAAAGCAGCCAGCCCAGCAGTACAATCAGAAAATAATTCAATCCATAAAAAAATCTGGTCTTCTTCATACAAAAGTATATGAAGAAAACCAGACAAAAATATCTGTATTGTAATTATTTTCTTACGTCAAATTTATATGCGGTAAAAGACTGATACTTCTCACCAGCTTCAAGTACTGGTGAATGGAATGCTTCCACATTTACTGCATTTGGTTCAACCTGTGTCTCAAGGCAGAAGCCTTCACGCTTGTTGTAAACATGTCCATTCTTACCCTTCTCATCAATAACAAAATTACCGGCATAGAACTGCACACATGGACAATCCGAAATCACATCCATCGTAATACCAGAGGTCTCATTGTAAGCAACTGCAACCGTTCTCCGACTGCCTTTCGCGTAATTGTCAGTCACATAATTGTGGTCATATCCGCCAGTGTACTTCAGCTGCTGGAAGTCTGCCTCGATTTCCTGGCCAATCTTTTTCGCCTTATTAAAATCCATAGGAGTACCCTCTACTGCTGCATATTCGCCTGTAGGAATAGAGAACTCATCCACCGGATTATAATCTCTGGCATGGATCGTAAGATATGTATCAAGAACCTTGCCGCTTCCCTCCCCTGTAAGGTTGAAGTAGGAATGGTTGGTCATATTTGCCAGTGTCGCCTTGTCACTGATTCCGCTATAGTAAATCTGCAGGGTATTGTCCTCTGTAAATTCATATGTAACAGACACCTGGAATTCTCCCGGGAATCCATTCTCGCCATCCGGGCTGATTCTGGAAAAAGTAATGGCATTTTTGTCAGAATCTGTATTCTTAACAGTCCAAATCTTCTTCTCGAAGCCATTGGGGCCGCTGTGAAGATTATTGTCATTCTCATTCTTGTCAAGCTGGTATTCCTGTCCATAAAGGGAAAATCTGGCACCTGCGATACGGTTTCCGCTTCTTCCTATGATCGCACCAAAGAAGCAGCCATTTACTTCGTACTGCTGAACATCGTCATAACCAAGCACTACATCTGTAAGCTCCCCATCTTTGTCCGGAACGCAAAGCTTCACAAGAATGGCACCGTAATCCATCACTTCTGCACATGCACCGGATTTATTCTCCAGATGGTATAAAGTAATCTCTTCCCCAGAGGTTAAGTTTCCAAATTTCTTTGCTGTAACACCCATATTACCTGCCTCCCTGTTCTAAAAAATCCCAGAATGCCGTTCCCTTTCTTTTGACGCCTAGCTAACCGCTAGGTGGGTATCCTCAACAGGACTTCTGCCTACCACAACGAGAGGTCTGACATCCGCACTGCGATATTGGATTCCCTTGATGTCAATGTAGGTTCAAAAATAAAAGGGGCCTCGCACATCCCAGGATTCATTTTCTAAAAATAATTATACTCTAGTATATACTGTTTTTCAACAGAAAATGCACAAATTCTTTTTACTGATTTTTAACTGATTTTTAGAATCTCTTTCACAGTTGCAGGCATATCTTCTGCATCTACTACCCGGTCATGAAGTACTGGTGCAGTACGGATATCGTTGACTGCCTTCGGAACTGCCACCCCGGAAAGCTTCTCAAGTGCGTCTGCAAGCCCGAAATCGTCCAGATTCTCATGTCCCTCGGAGATTGCATCCATAACACTTCTGGTAAACTTGTATGGACTTGCTGTAGAAGCAATAACTGCCGGAATCTTATCTCCGGTATCTTTCACATATTTTTTGTATACGCCAGCAGCAACTGCAGTATGTGTATCAATCACATAATCACTTGTCTTATATACTTCGCGGATAGCTTCCTTCGTCTCTTCTTCGGAGCAGTAGTTTCCATAGAAATCCTTCAGCTGGGCTTTCATCTCAGGTGTAATAGTGTATTCACCACCCTTGGAAAGATTTTCCATAAGTTTTGCACACTCCTCAGGATTTCCGCCTGTAATGCGATAGATCAGGCGCTCCAGATTGCTGGAAATCAAAATATCCATAGATGGAGAACTGGTAAGGATAAAATCTCTCTTTCTATTGTATGTACCTGTGGAGAAGAAATCAAACAGAACCTTGTTCTCATTAGAAGCACAAATCAGCTTGTTCACCGGAAGTCCCATCTGTTTTGCATAAAATGCTGCCAGAATGTTTCCAAAATTTCCTGTAGGAACTACTATATTGATCTCCTGTCCGGCTTCGATCTTGTTCTGGCGCACCAGCGCAGCATATGCATATACATAATAAACGATCTGGGGAACAAGACGTCCAATGTTAATGGAGTTTGCAGAAGAGAACTGGAATCCAGCCTGGGAAAGCTCTGCTGCCAGTTCTTTATCATTGAACATTTTCTTTACAGCTGTCTGGGCATCGTCAAAATTACCTGTGATACCCACAACGTAAGTATTGGCACCTTTCTGGGTTACCATCTGCTTCTCCTGGATCGGGCTTACGCCATGTTTCGGATAGAATACAATAATCCTGGTTCCCGGAACATCGGCAAAACCTGCAAGTGCTGCTTTTCCAGTATCTCCGGAGGTCGCAGTCAGGATAACGATTTCATTTTTTACATTATTCTTTCTTGCTGCAGTCGTCATAAGATATGGCAAAATGGAAAGTGCCATGTCTTTAAATGCAATTGTAGGACCATGGAAAAGTTCCAGATAATATGCCCCGTCAGCTTCCTTAAGAGGTGCGATCACATCTGTGTCAAACTTCTTGTCATATGCTCGGTTGATACAAGTGCGCAGCTCTTCTTCTGTAAAGTCAGTAAGAAGGCGGCTCATTACCTGATAAGCAGTTTCCTGATAAGTCATTCTGGAAAGTTCATCCATAGAAACATCAAGTGCCGGAATCTGTGTTGGTACAAACAGTCCTCCATCTTCAGAAAGTCCCTTTAAAATAGCCTGGGAAGCGGTTACCGGTTCTCCTTTTCCTCTGGTGCTCTGGTACATTACCTGCATTTGTTATTCCTGCCTTTCGCTTATTGTTATGAGGTACACATTCCGGAATCTGTAACCTTCCGACAGTCATCCTCTCTTTGTTATCATATTTTAACTTTACAGGTATTATACATACTTCACCGTGCTAAATCAACACCCAATTTGAAAAAGCCACCTGGAATTGTAATTTCCTGGCGGCTTATATCTCCTTATTACAGAATGTTACTGTTATTAAAATATTATTTTTTCACCATCTGAACAACGTTTGTGTCATCTTCTGAGGTTTCATTCTCAGTGTTCTGTGACTTAGCTTCATCCGGGTAGGTGTAAAACTCGTGAACACCATATTTAAATAATTTTTTTAAATCCTTATCAAACCAGGACACGTTCTTTTTGTCCGCAGCAGAACGCTGAACAAAGAACAGAGCTCCTTCTGAATAGTCAGTTCCCTCTAATGCCTGTTTCACAGCTTCCCTGGTCTCATCTGTTACCGTTACTTCATAAAACTTACCATCGTAAACAGGTGAAAACTGAGGAATTCCATTTCTCTGATCCAGAATAACACCTGTAATGGTATCTGGAAATTCCTCATGGGAAAGGCGGTTCATAATTACATTTGCGATCAGTACACGACCTTTAATGTCCTCTGTGCCCGCCTCTGCCTCTACTATATGAAGCAGGTTATCATAATCTGCGTCCGACATGATCTTCGGATTTGCAGACATGGATACTGCAGCTGCATCAAGGCTCGCAACTGTATCAGCCATAGAGTCCCCTACATTCAGCTCATCCACGTTTCCTTTTATCTGCTTCACGCGCTGGCCTACCATGACTCTCTCGCATGAAGTTCCAATTCTTGTTACAGATGTTCCTGCTGATGGAGTATCTGCAACACTGGTTACCATACCGGCAATTCCTGTAGGCAGATCATACTCTACATTTCCAAGGTCAGTCCAGGCATCCGCGGATCTGTTCTCTTTGTCCGAAGCTGCATATACCTGACTCCGTGGACCAAACTCCGCCACCTTCGTTCCAACTGCCAAAATCATTGCCAACGTGGCGCAGGCGCTAAGAGCTACAAAATTATGTACAAGAGCATTTCCATTCTTTTTTTTCTGGGCATTGCTCTTGCAAGTTGTTACATGTTGTAAACTTCTTTTTAATTTCATATTCTTCTTTCCTTGCACTTCTGTTATGTTTTGATTTCTTTTATTATTCATTCTGTAACATTTCTGTAATTTATAGGAAAATTATATTTAATAAACTCCCAAATGTCAAGTTTTTTTTGCTTTCTATAGCTTTTTTCTCTAAAAACAGGTAAAAAAAGAAAGACGACAAGAAAGAAATAGGATGATTCATTCAAAAATCATGTAATATTTTTGATAAATTTACCCTGTTTCTATTTGTCCCCTTTTATTCTTAGGTATGGTTGTTTCTCCCCTTCTTATGGATTTCATTATAGCTTTTCTTTTTCTGTTCGTCAAACCTTTTTTATCGCCGAATTCTGACAAAAAACGCTGACACCTTTCAAAACAGCAAACCACCGCACAGTCTTTTTTATAAACTGATTCGCGGTGGTTTGTCTTTTTGTTATCAAATATGCTTCTTATTATAAATAAGGTTTAAACAGATCTATCAGCGGTTATTGATTGCTGTTACAAGTGCATCAATGGAAGCACGGATAATATCCGGGTCTACGCCGGCTCCCCATGCCATAGTTCCGTCAGGCTTCTTGATTCCAACATATGCTATAGCCTTGGAACTGGAGCTGCGCTCTAACGCATGTTCCTGGTATACTTCCAGAGAATACTTCAATTCGTATGCTTTCTTCAGGGCATTGCTCACTGCGTCAAGACGTCCATTTCCCACAGCCTCTGTGGTAATTGTTTTTCCATTAAATGTGGAGGTTACCTTAGTTGTAATTCCCTCGCTCGTCTGCTGGAAGTGCACTTCATTAATGCTGTACGGCTGTCCCACATTCTCAAAAGTCTTTTTGAACAGATCAAAAATTTCATCTGGATGAAGCTCTTTATGAAGGTGATCGGAAACACCCTTGGCTGCGTAACCCATTGCCTCACGCATTTTTGGCGGAAGGTTCAGACCGTATTTTGTTTCCAGAATGTAGCCTACGCCGCCTTTTCCAGACTGGCTGTTGATACGGATAACATCTGCATCATAATTACGTCCAACATCTGTGGGATCAATTGGCAGATACGGAACTGTCCAGCGGTTCGGATCTTTTTCCTCGATCCAGTGCATGCCTTTGGCAATTGCATCCTGATGTGAACCAGAAAATGCTGCAAAAACAAGTGCGCCACTGTATGGACTTCTCTCTCCAACTGTCATTCCCGTACAGCGCTCATATACCTCGCAGATGTGAGGCATATCAGAGAAGTCAAGCTTCGGATCTACTCCCTGGGAATACATATTCATTCCAAGTGTTACAATATCAACATTACCAGTACGCTCTCCGTTTCCAAAAAGAGTTCCCTCGATGCGGTCTGCTCCGGCAAGAATTCCCATTTCAGAATCTGCCACACCACAACCTCTGTCATTGTGAGGATGTAAGGATACGATTACATTTTCACGGTAAAGCATATGTTTGCACATATACTCAACCTGACTTGCATATACATGCGGCATGGAATGCTCCACTGTTACCGGAAGGTTGATGATACATTTGTTGTCCGGAGTTGGCTGCCATACATCGATAACTGCATTGCAGACCTCAAGGGCATATTCCGGCTCAGTTCCTGTAAAGCTCTCCGGGCTATACTCGAACTGGAAGTTTCCTTCTGTCTGTTCAGCCAGTTCTTTTAATAATTTCGCACCTTCTACGGCAATCTTTAAAATCTCTTCTTTAGATTTCTTGAATACCTGTTCACGCTGTGCAACAGATGTGGAATTGTATACGTGAACAATGGCTTTGGGTGCACCTTTTACAGCTTCAAAGGTTTTACGGATAATATGCTCCCTGGCCTGTGTCAGTACCTGGATCGTAACATCTTCAGGAATCAGTTTGCGATCGATCAAGGTACGAAGGAACGTATACTCTGTCTCAGAAGCAGCTGGAAATCCTACTTCAATCTCTTTAAATCCAATCTGTACAAGAAGTTTGAAAAACTCAACCTTCTGTTCCAGGCTCATTGGGATGACAAGTGCCTGGTTTCCGTCACGAAGGTCTACAGAACACCATGCAGGTGCCTTGTCAATATAGTCCTTTTTTGCCCAGTCCATACAGATTTCTGGTGGAAGATAATACTGTTTTTTGTATTTGCTTACATTCATCATTTTTTCATTCCTCCATATTGTAAATTTAAATTTTCTCTTTTCTGTGACGGAAGGATTCTTTGTCTGCCCTGTCAGAACTCTGTCTGATAAAGCAGGTTTATATGGCAGCAAATTTCAATGAGGTTGCTATCACATAAAAAAAGCCCTCCAACTCTGCACACATACAGGTGCAAGAGACGGAAGACATACATCCTACGCGGTACCACTCTTATTTCATGAATAGAATCCATACACTTATCGGATACGGGATTACTCCTTATATCCTTTCCCTGTAACGGTGGAATCCGGCTGTGTCTACTCTCGCTTCTTCTAACCATTCGAAGTAATTTCAGACAGCTGCTCCAAGGCGAGTTCTACAGTTTCCTTCCGTCATCTCACACCACCCGATGACTCTCTGTGCTCTGGCACCTGTGTACTACTCCTTATCAAAGCATTTCTCTTATATGTTCTTTGTGGTTATTACCTTAACATTTTTCAAGTCACTTGTCAATGACTAATCGGGGCAACAGGATTTGAACCTGCGACCTCACGGCCCCCAAATGACTTTCTTACTATACCCTATAATCCCTTAAAAATCAAGCATTTTATTTGTTTGATAGTAAAATAATTTTGATTACCTTGATTACTTTTTGTTATTTTACTTCAATTTCTTCAATAATTTTTGTTTTATATTTCAAATCTGTTGTATCAAAAGTGTAATATTTTTCATTTACTTCTTCAGTATGACCAAGCAAAGAAGCCGCGACTGTTGTAGAGACTCCATTACATTTCAATTTAGAATTTACTGTTTTTCTAAAAGAATGAATTCCTCTGTTCCTTATTCCTTGCTGCTTGCATTTATTTTTTATACAAGAAGATACTTTTGGAGCATGAATTCTACCGTCTTTATCAGCGAAGACCCATTCGCATAAAAATCCATTTATCTGTTCAACATACTTTACTGTGTTAAACAGCTTCTCAATCTCTTTAGTCTTTGGGAAAACTCTGTCTTTCTTATTCTTAGTCTTATCAATAATATACTCTTTTGTAATCCTATCGTATTTTTCAGACTTGTTAATGACAATGTAATCCATCTTAATGTCTTCCCATTTAAGCGCAACAATTTCTCCTACCCTCATCCCTGTTAAAGAAGCTAACTGTACTGCATATGTAGGGATATAATCTGGTTTTTTCTCATGGTCAAGATCAAATCTCTCATGTAGACTGTTCAAATCCAAATCAGAAAAAATTTTCTGCTCTAAAGGCTTTTCTTTCTCTACACAATATTGATAGAACTGTTTTGCCTGTAAGAATTCCATAGGATCACCAACAATGGCTTTATTCACTCTTGCGCTGTAGATTGTGTTCTTAATATAACTGAATAATGTTTTACATGCCTTTTTGCACAGTTCTTTTTCCTTAACCGTTTTTACGATAAAAACCTTTATATCTTCTTCCGTTATGTCCTGAATATTCTTTTTTACAAATGGGGTGCCATCGAAATATCTTTTGCGGTCTGTATTATACTTGCATACGGTATTGTGACAAACCAGAGAATCTTGGACACTACGCCAATGCTCATATGAATCTTTAAAAGTTTTTATCTTGCGTTCTTCTTTTTTGGGATTTTGGCGGTAATACTGAATCACTGCTTTTTCAATGGCTGCCTTTGTAGACCTTTTCACCTGTTTACGTCCATCTTCGCCATCTGGTAAATATGTATACCACTTTTGATTATTTCCTTGCCAAATCTTATATTGATGATTTTGTAAAATTTCCGCATTCTTCATCATCTCAACTTGATCCTGCAAATGTGGTAAGTCGATGATACCATTTTTGATTGCAAAATTCAACATTTCCTGTTCATTTGATCCAAGTCCCATTACTGCTGCATTTGTTGTTTCATGTGTTACACAATTTGTTATTTCCATAAAAATTACCTCAATATATTCAAAAAGAGCTTCCAAGAAGCCATTACCAGTTGCAGTAATTTCTTCTTAAAAGCTCTTTGTTTTAATTCTAAAAAATTACATCCTTCAAAAATCACTCATGCAGCATTTCGCTCATCTCAAACTTTTGAAATCTCTTACCTGTTTCTTGTCATGTGCCTGGATTTTCTTGTCCAAGTGTTTGTCAATTTCCCTCAGAATAGACTCTGTATCTTGCGCACCATCAATATAGAAGTTATTTACATAAGTGTTTCCACTTAGATTCTGAATATTTTGGATATTCTTTTCTATAGCTTTTGCCATTCCAGCATAATCAGGCATGTTTTTTTGTGTAGCAATAGTTGAATTATCTAACAACTGTTTCGTAAAATTAGCGTCAAACACCTTGTCTCCCTGGTTTAAAAATGTGAGCGTACCGTACTGCTTGGAAAAGACAGATTCCATGCCTTTCTCATTCACTCTGTAAATTCCAGATTTATTTACATAGTTTGTTCCAGAAGCATAACCGGTAATATTTGTAAGTCCAGACTGTGAAATCTCACTATCAGATAATCTGTAATGTCTTAATATTGAAGAAATAGCATTGATTGTTCCGGCTGTGGATAGTCCTGCATTCTTCACAGCATCATTAATAGCTGTAGTCATTTCTTCCATATTAGAGCTTATAGTATTAATCCATTTATCTAGATCTTCACTCATATCAGCAGACAACTTGTCAAGTGCGTCTGTCTGCATACTATAAGCATGATCTGTGATTGTATCATTCAGATCTTCTTTTGCACTATCCAATTGCTCTTGGAGCTTGGCTTTTCTTGCCTTATCTTCTGCACTGGTGCTTCCTTCCAACGCCGCAATCTGTCTCTCCAACACTTCAATATCTTTAGTCTTATTTTTCAGAGTCTTATCGTAATCATAGTAGCTTTTCTTAGCTGATAAAGCTTCTTTCCTCTTATCAATGACCTTGTTCAGCACATCTAATTCAGCCTGAGATTGGGATTTCACCAGCTCCAAAATGGAATTCCTGGAAGAATAAATATTTGCAGTGGTACTCTTGATATTTGCATCAACATCCTTGAGCTTCTGGTTATATTCATCTTCACCAAACTTCCCAGCGTTGTAGTCATTGATAATCTGCTGTCTTTCCTTTATATAGGTTTTCAGATTTTCTGTGGAAGCATTGATATCATCTACATCCAACGTAATTGACAATGCACCTGATTCTGTAAGAAGTCCTGTGTTCTTATCAATTTTCATATCATCAGAAATCAGAGATTTAAGACCATCCAGCTTATCACGGAACCTGTCAACCTTTTCTGCAGCTCTTTTAAACTGTTCTTCGTAATAAACACCAATCTGAGATTGCTTCAATTCCTCAATTTGTGTGTCATAGTCTGCCACAGCATTTTGCGCTTCTTTGATTTTTGTCTGCATGTCCAGCCATTCTTGTGAATTTTCCACGATTGTTCCAGCTTCAACGCCATCATCTAACTGCTTAGTCAATTCATCAAGCTCATTCTGTTTAATTGCCATCTCAGCCTGAGTGTTGCTTATCTTTGTGTCATAGTCAGAAGATTTTTCGTAATCTCCGTGAGCTTTTGCCAGGTCTATATTCTTTTCCTGATATTTACTCAATTGCTCTTGGTAACTTAGAAGTGCTTCGTAATATGTCTTCGCATTATCAAATTTCGTAGATACCGCTTCCACTGTAGCCTGAGCAGATTCCACCTCGGCTGTCATAAGGTTTTCATTAGCTTCTGCAAGAGCATTTGTGGCAATGGTTACATTCTCTTTCTTCTTTTTACTGTCTGCTAAGGCATTATTGTAGGCGGTCAGAATTTTTAACTGCTTTGCATCAGTGATTCCAGTTGTATCAATTTCTTTGCCAGCTGCAATCTTTTTTTTCTGAGCTGCTGTAAGCTTCTTACTGTTCTTATATTTCTTCTGAAGCTTTGCAAATTTTTTGTCAGCTTCTTTCTTCTGCTTATTAGCTGTAGCGACATTGGCATTTGCTTGCTCAACAGCAGTTTTTCTTGCATTCTGTTCTAACTTCTTTCCAGAGACTTGCTGGTCCACCAGGCTATTCATATATGATAATGAATCACCGGAATCATACGCGGTTAGAGCTTCATTTACATTTGATTTCATGGAGTTATATGTAGAATTAGAAGAATTATAATTAGATTTTGCCGTAGATAATTTAGATTTTGCAGATGTGGCTTTCTTATTCGCTTTGCTCTTGTTTGTCACAGCCTTATTATAAGCGTCAGCTTTTTTCTTCTGGGAACCTGACATACCAGTAGTATCAAGCTTCTTACCAGATTTCACCTGTTTCTTCTGTTCATCAGTAAGATTTGTTTTCAGTAAGGATTTAGCAGTAGATTTAACCTTATTATCAGCTTTTCTCTTTTCACTGGAAGCTTTTTTATTAGCAGTCTTCGCAGATTTCAACGCTTTATTATCTGATTTCTTCTGATCCTGAGCTTCAGCCAGATCCTCTTTCATTGTCTGCGCAAGAACAGCCTGAGTAGATCCCCCTTTTGTTGCAGCGGTTAATCTGGAAGAGACAGCATTAATACCATTATATCCAGTAGTCAAACGATCAATCTTTTTCTCAGCTTTCTCTGTAGGCATGTTAGCCCATTGCTCAAACAACTTCTGTTGTTCATTTCTCAGATCAATAACAGCCTGTTTACAATCTTGTGCTTTCTCATACCAACTCTGATATTCTGAGATAGCTTCTGCTAAAGCCTTACCCTCATCTGTGCTAGTGTCCATATCTTCAATATGATAAGCACCGGACTGTACCAATTTTTGATATTTCTTAGGAATTGGTACATTTATTTCTCCACCATCACTATTGTAATAAGTGTATTTTTCAGCAACAGAATTGGCTTTCTTCATGTAAGCAAGCTCACCTTTGGTGTTAGCTTTCATCTCATAGTTCATGGTTTTCATCTGTTTCTTTAATAAAGATGTCTTTAATGCAGATGTGATATAATCCGTAATCTGATCTGATATTTTCTTAACCTTTTTCTCCCATGTTTCCAGCTTCGTAGCAACCCAGTCAAATGTTTTCATAGACTTCTTTACGGTTTCTGTGGATTCTTCCGTAGCTTTGGTATGACTTGTAGTAGCTTTGGTATCTGCATTGGTAGCACTGGTAGCCTTTGCAGTGTTACCACCGGATACGACAGATTTTTGCGCTTGCTTTACACTGATCCCACCTGTTACCATAGCATTGCCTGATACAAGAGCTTTCCCGGATATATCAGGACTTGTACCAGACGCTAACGCAATTGCTCTTGAAGCTGTAAATCCATTGCTTAACAATTCCTCGGTCTGTACATGGTTAAATACAATTGCATTCTGCGGAATACTTGTAAATTCTGCTCCGTTATCACCAACTGTATACCATCTTCCAGTATGTGGGTTAACGATCATCTCTCTGCCTAATTCTCCCACAAGAGTAGTACCAGGGTGCTTATTTCCCCAATCACCTGTAACTTTAGCAGTTCCAGATACGTGAGCCGTTCCATTCACGCTATTAGCCCCATTAGTAGGAGCAGAAGTGTTTCCCCAATTAATGTGTCCTACAGCCTGAAATTGAGTTTTTACCTGTGAAATATCATTACTCCACAACACCGTACCGTCACTTTTCTTTTGAGCAGCGGCGTAAGCATCAACTTTTGTCGTATCATTATCCCAATCAACTTCACCTTTTGCATCATGCTTTGTTTCTTGGAATCCAATAATAGCAGAATCATCTATACCGGCTTTTACCATGACTTCATTTGTAAGCTTATTACTAATGCTGTCCTGGATCGTATCAATTGAACTATCATCTATAGATAATGTAGCTTTTACATTTGTATCAAGCCCTTTAATCTTATCTGCTACAGCTTCCACATTTGCCTGGGCTTCTGAGGTGTCCATTCCAAGTGTCTCTTGCATCTGCAATGTGTTCTGCGCTGTCTGGAATTCTTGCAACAATCCAACAGCTTCTCCAATCTTACCGGAAACCTGGCTTACATCAACATTCATTACAGCTGGTGCTTCTAATTGTTGTTTCTGAGCAACGCAATACTGAATAATTGTATTCGCCTGATCTACTTCTGATGAATCCACGCCTACCTTTGCTTTAACACTGTTCATCTCTGATATGGTATCATCCAATGCAGAACATTTTTCTTCTGTTGTCTGTAAATCAGACACATCAAGATTAATCTTCAGGTCTTCATTCCCAGCAACACTACGTAATGCCTCTGAAGCTTCAGTGGCAGCTACAGCAATATCACCCATTGTCTGAATGCCTTCATCCGACCAATCGAAGTTGGCTCCAAATTCCTGCATCTCACCGAACATTGCTTGAACCATAGGCATTGAAAGATTCATACCCTCAGCAAAATCTTCCATGGTCTTCCCACCTGCTACCTGGTAGTTTTCACCAGCTTCATCCAGGACCATAAGACCTTTATCCATAGCATTTTTGCAGAACTCTTCTATATTAAGTCCGGCTCTTTCACCATCTTCATTGCGTGTAAATAGGTTATCTATACTGCTCAAATAGGAATTGATCGCATTTTCATCTGTACTGTCTACTGTATCTGGAATGAGGAAGTCTAAAGAAGCTTGATAATCTTTACGTCCCACTCTACCATAAATGTCTGAGTCTGTGTTATTTAATGTATCGTCAATCTGCTTAGATGCCGTAATTGCATCGTCAAACATATCACCGCTCTCAGAGCTATTCTGCGCATCCTTCCACTGTTGATAAATTCCAATAGATTCCATCAATGAAGAATTTAACAAATCAAGCTGACTACACTGCTCCACGATAGCATCATTACATGCAAGTAATCCATCAATCTGTTCCTGGATAGATTCTGCACTCTTTCCAGTAGCATCCGTATTATCAAGGAGCTTCTGACGTAAGGCTTCAATCTGCTTGGCATTTTCTAAGTATTCTTGCTGTTTCTGAGCTTTTGCCGTGTTATTTGTGGCAACTTGTTCTTCCACTTTTGCATTTGTTAATTTTTTAACATTCTCTTCATTTAGAACTAAACTGCCATTAACGTATTCAAGGCAATCCCTATAGTCAGCCAGCGCATCTGAAGAAAAATCATCATAGCTTACAGATATGCCAATAGACTGAGAGTCCAACGCCTCTTGCACAGAACTAATTTCCTGTAACAGATTTGAACTGTCCTCTTTGGCAAGATCAGAGAAAGACATCTCCACATTGCTTGCACTATCAGCTACATTATTCAATCCATCAGCAGACATATTACTGATATAACCCAAATTTCCAAGTGCTGTAATAAGTGGTTGAATTTCACTAGCAGATGTACCGGAAATTATTCCTGCTTGTTCTGCTGCCTGAACGAGATAATTAATGGAATCCACATCACCTGAAGACACAGCAGCCTTAAAATCAGCATCGTCCATATTTAACTTCTTGATTTCTTCAGCTACAGATTGTAAATGCTTCTGGAATCCATTTTCACCCTCACCGGAAAGAGCTTGATTGAACTCATTCGCTTTAATAGCCGCAGTATTCAGCTGATCTCCAATTTCTTTGAACTGTGAGGAATACTTAGATGCGTCTGTGTTCATTAACACTTGAACGCTTTTATTTATATCATCATAATACTGCTTTGCATCTGCAATCTCGTCTGCATTTCCACCTGATATTGCATCATTGTATTTATTTACAGCGTCTTCATATTTGTTCAACCATTCCAAAGCAGTCTTACCAGAATATTGTTGTTTATCGGAAAATAACTCAGCTTGTTTCGCCTGATTGTATAAATCCTGATATTCTGTCAAAATGTCATTGGCTTCTTCCAAACCACCAGAAGCATAATCAGATAAACTCGTCAGCACATCACTTTCACCGTATTGCTCTTGGATTGATCTTATTTCGTTCATAAAATCATTCAGAGCATCTTTAGCAGTAGAAGCGTCTGCATTGAACTCAATTTCAAAATTACCAGTTCCTTCCATGCCTTCCTGAAGCTTGAATACATCATCACCATACTTCTTTTTGAGCTTGGCGATTGCCTGGTTAATAGCATTAGACTCTTCAGATCCGTTATCAGAATACTGTCCAAGATAAGCATGGCGCTCTTTCTCCATCTGCTTCTCTGCTTCTTCAACGCCTTTTTTATTCTCATTGAGGAATCGCTTTGATTCTCCAGTAGAAAGTTCCTTCAGTTTTGCAATCTGTGTATCAAGAGAATCATTAATTAAATCCAAACCTTGTACTTGGTTTCCGTAACTCTCTGTTAATGAGTCTTGGATTTCCAGCAGATCAGACTTAGCCTGATAAGCTTCCTCTTCAGAAAGTGTACCATTATCCAGCGCAGTACGAAGTTCCGTAATCTTATCAATGTTGCTCTGCAATGAGGTATTATTATCCTCCCAAGCGTTTCCAGCTTCTTGCGCTTTGTCAACAGCTTCTTCAATTGATCTTTTATATGCGGAAAAAGCTGATACGACAGCTGTTACACTTGCAGCAATTAAGATCAGAGGATTGGCTAACAATGTAGACATTAAGCCTGATAGCGCAGAGCTAAGAGAAACTGTTGCTCCGGTAGCAGTCGTTTCAGCACTTGCTAATCCCATTGAAGCTACAGCAGCACTCGCCTGTGCTTCCGTCATTCCTTGCCCCATTAACACCGCTACTCTTTGCGCATCTGATAATGCTGTACTGGATAATACAAGTTTAGTTTGGGATTCTGAAAGACCTTTCGTGAGATTAATTAGATTTGCCATATTAGAAACGTCAAATGTTCCAGCGGATTCCGCTGCTTTTACCAACTTCAGAGCATTAGACAGATTTGAAAATTCTTTTGTTGCACTGGTAACCATAGTTACTAACTGACTAAGAGCATATGTAGCACCAGCTGTTCCAAGTCCTGCCAATGCTCCTTTTAGAAGTCCTGTTTTCTCCGTGAAGTCTACAACTGCTTTGGAACCATCCAAGAATCCAGCATATAAATCTCGGGAGATCACACTAGATGACAATGATTCCAGGGAATCTTTTAAGGAATTAGTCTTTGCCTCAAGTCCTTCCAAGTAGAGATCAAACTTTTGCTCACCACTGCCTTCTGAGTTAGCAGCAACATCAGTATATTTTTGTACTCTGTCGTAGTATTGCATTAATATACGAAATTGATTCTGCATGCGTTGGCCACCAAAAGCAATTGAGGTGGCGTTCTGCTGTGCCTGGTTCATGGTGTCCCACTTAGAAGCAAGTGCATCTAATACATCAGAAGCACTGTTGTATTCCGTCATAGTTTTTCTAAGATTAATTCCTACATTTGCAAGTGTGGTCTCAACATCAGACAGCTTTTCAGTCGTTCCATCTTCATCTACCAACTCCAACTTACCGGATTTAATATTAGTCATACGAGCCAAAATAGACTTCATAGCAGTTCCCACAGTAGACATACTTTGCTGTGTGACTTCACCGATAGTTGCCACATAACCCAATAAACGGTCCATAGAGATTCCGGCTTGATCCGCAGTAACAGCAACTCTTGACATTGCTTCAGCTAGACCGGCTGAATCTGTAGCCGAAACGAGGTCAACTGACGAAATCTTATCAACTACCGACTCAGCAGCATCAGCCTGTAATTTATATCCATTCAAATTTGCTGTAAGATATTTTGTTGCATCTTCAGAGGACATGTTACCAACCTTAGAAAGAACCATTGATGATTTTACAAGATTATTGACTTCATCAATTGATTTTCCCTGTCTAATCCAGGCATCTGCTCCTTCACTGACCTGTGTGGTAAGTGATCCCAACTCTTTTGCCAGTGCATTATAATCATTCATCATACCGTGTACTGTATTATAATTAGCACCTGTCGCAAGCTGCAAAGCTACTGTGGCATTGTCTAGCTCCTTGACCGTGCTCACTGCATCTCTGGCAGCATCACCTACTTTATAAATAGCATCTGTCAACAAATTAGCAGCTGTAAATGTGCTAAAAGCGTCTTTCAGTGTACTGCCAAAACTCTGGAACACACTTTGTCCCTGAACACCTGCGCTATTAAGACCATTAATGATATTCTGCATCTCAGCATACCCGGATGTATCAATGGTTGGAACGCTATTTCCACCACTGTTCACAGCCCTCTCAACAGAGCTTCGCAGACTATCTGTATTAACCCTCAAGTTGATTTCAACGTCTGTAATCTGATTAACAGCCGCCTGAATATCAGCTGCCATTTGTTCTGAGTCAATCTTAAATTTAATAGGTAACTCTACATCTTTCAGTGCAACTTCCAGATCAGATTCCAAACTCTGCTTATTTACTTGAATGTCTACCTGAACTGGCTCGTCCCCAGTTGCCAATTGACTAATTGCAGACCTCATCTGAGACAGCAACTCTTCATCATTGATCTTCACATTAATCTGAACCGCATCTTCAGCACCAGAGGTAGCAGACTGAATAGCATTCCGGATATCAGATACAATTTTTTCTGTATTAATATCCACATCAAGATCGTATGTATTCTTCACACCTTCGGAAGCAGTCTCAATATTCTGCTGAAGTCTTTCCCGAATCTGGTTCGACATTGCTATCACATTGTCAAAAGCATCAGCTTTAATCCCAGCTGCCTGATCTGGTGTCATATTTTCCGCAGATATAACCTGAGTCATGTCCTGTCGTGCCTGAGCCAGAACTTCAAAAGCTCTTTTAATCTGGTCTGCTTGTGTAACAATGTTATCGGCAAAGTGTTCAGGAAACATGCTTGTCATTTCTCCCCAGATGGAGTCAATAGACACACCTTTACTTGCTTCTCTGACAATATGACCAATGTTATTATTTAGAAGCTCCTTGTAATCATCACCGGACAAAGCTTTCTTCAAATCATCTGATACATAAATCTTCTTATCTTTGAAATAGCTGTAGAACTGGTCGTAAATCCCCATTTTGCCCTGAATAATGTTGGCATTCTGAGAAACACTGTTCGCAAGATCACTCAGCCCAGATATAAAAGCATTACCTTTTCCACCTTGTAAATTAAATTCCTTACCATTCCAAGTCTTACTTAACTCAGACATTACGCTGTTGATCTGTCCTTTAAGTTTACTGATTGCTGATTTATCCGTTATATTAAATGCGTCCGCTAACTGTTTACTCAGCCCAGATGTATCAATTTTTGTGGCTTTCAGTCCTTTTTCAATGCTCTTTGCCAGATTGTGTGCATCATCATTACCTTTAATATCAATATCAAGAGTTACTTTTTGTTTTTTTATAGAATCAAGCTGTTCCTGGACTTTAGATAAATCCAGGTCAGCTCCAATTTGCATTACAAAATCACTCATCTTTTGCATCCTCCTTTATTCTGTTTATTGTAAATATATTTATATTTTTCATAATAATAAAAGATATATAAATATATATTTATGCTATTTTGTTATAAAATCATTGGGTTTTATAAGATAATAAATATAAATAAATGAGTATTATTATATTTTTATATATATTTATTTTTTAAATAAATGTATGAATTTTGCCGATAATATATGGCTTTTTGATGTGTTTATAGATATATTTATTTGAGTATTTTTTATATTTTTTATTTATTCCATTTTATATCGAAATATTTTTCTGCTATCTGCGGATATCTCTTTTCAAACTCAGCCAGATACCTTGCAGTAGCTTCATTTCCAGGTTCGGAAATCTATGCTTTGATCTTCCAATCAGATCAGCGTCAATAATTGCAATTTTCATCTTATCCAAGTCTCTTCTCAATTTTATTAATACTTTCATACAATCTATCTAATGCACATTCAAAAGCTCCAATGCCGGAAAAGAAACTGCTTAATCTCAAATCATCAAACAAATATGGCATAACTTTATATAATTCAATAAAAATATAATATAAAACATCTACCACAATAGAGTTTCCTGCCTGTTTATATAACTGAGTGTTACTAACCACCTCTTCTGCTGTATTAAACGCATTATCAGAAAATCCCATAAGCCTAAAACATTCTCTTGGTGTTAATTTTCTAATTCTAATATTATTAGTTTCAAAAACATAATTGTCTTTTTGTACAGAAGTCAATGTATTTTTACAACCATTATGGTTAAATTCCAATCTCTGTTCAGTCGGTGCTCCAGGAGTGCAATCTGATGGATTTTCTGGATTTCTTCCTCGACTTGCACAAATAATTTTATCATCGTATTCAATCTTACATACGCCAGTTTCTGTCGCAGTAATTGTAGGTGATATATTTCCACACTCTTGTACTCTACCTCTTCTTGTTTTCGAATCCGGATAAGATAAATCTGCAACACCACCTACTTCGCATTCTATATACCCTTTTTTAGTTGCCTGTGGAATTTCAACAACTGCATTCATACCTTGATTTCCAAAACCTTTATAATCTCTTGCAAGTAATGTGTTTGCAACATCAATTTCTTTTTCAAATTTTTCACCACAGTTAGATACAATTCCTGTCATTATATGCGGTTGTCTACCTCCACCTTGCATTGTTGTTAATGTATGACTTATATTATTTTTGTCCCATACACCACCAGCATATCCTGTTCCTAAATCTGGACGATTTATATTTCCAATAAAATGCTGCTCATTAGAAGTATTAGATTCGTATGTATGAATATTCTTTATAAATTTCTTAACCTTTTCCTCTGAAATATAATACTTTTCATCTACTTTATTTTCGAGAATATCTTTTAAACGTGTACCATTGTCAAATGGCACTGGAAATTTAAACTCCCCATTATCCAGTTCTTTCTTAATAAAAATAAGATATACTCTTTCTCTATTCTGAGGGATTCCATAATGCTTTGCGTTGAGCACTTTCCAGTATACGTTATAACCATATTCTTCTAATTCATCAGTAAATAACTTAAATGTTGTTTCTTTAAATTGTTTACCAACAATGTTTTTTACATTTTCATAAATACCAAAATTGGGTTTGTTTGATCGAATAACTCTTAGATATTCCACAAGAAGTGATGAGCGAGTTTTTTCAAGATTTGTACTTCCACAATGAGGACATTTATCACGCTCGGACCAATGGACAGTTAGTGGATTATATTCATGACTACAATCCTTACAAGTCCATATAGATCCTTTTTGTTTACCAGCTACACTAAAATCCTGGCAAGGGCTTCCACCACAAATCATATTGAATGGAGATAAATTCTCTTCATCAACTTTAGTTATATCTCCAAGATTTTTTGATGAATCTACATTATGAATAGCACAATATGATTTTTCTGCATACTTATCAAATTCACAAAAATTTACAAGCTCCCATTTTTTATTTTCACATAATTTATTATTATTCAATTCCCATTACCTTATGGGGATTACGTAATCACTTTATTCTAGAATTTACCAATTACCTTTCATTTTAGTTAAATCCCGGCGTCCCAGGATCTAAATTTATTTTTTGATTTTTTGTTGGAAGAGAACCTTCCCACATGATATAAAATAGCTACGAATTTTTTAGATTAACCTAAAATAGAAATAATGTCTTCTAATATAATAGAATTTTAAACTCCTTACCCTAATCTCTTCTCAATTTCTTCTTCAAGTATCTTCGGAATTTCTTCCTTGCTTCTTTCCCAGAAATATCCCTTACCAATCAGACCATCAGCCTCAGCATAACCATAGATTGTCTCCGTGTCTCTTCCAGCAGGATCGTACTGTGTACCAGTATTAATAGAAATCTGCGCCATAGCTCCATTCTTAGTCTCAAACACAGAGTCAAGTTGTGGCGCTGCCTGAAGCATTCCAATTCTGTGATAACGCCCTTCCGGAATAGAGTAAAATTCATCCACATTCTTCTGAAGAACATTCTTGGATTCCTGCGCGGCTGCATCTACAGCGGAACGGACTTCTTTAAGGATTGCAGCTTTCAGAGATTCTAGTGATTTATACGTTGCCATGATGTTTCTCCTCCATAACCAGATAATCCATACCCAGACAAAGGGGAATTATCACTTTTTGGATAGTATTTTTCCATAAAACCAGCTATACCCTTGTCCTGTTCAGCTTTATCTTTTTCGGCTTGTTTTTCTACATATTCTATAAAATCAGCCTGTGTACTCATATAGCAAGACATATATGTATTAGCCATTCCCATAATTGCCATAACCATTGATGGATTAGCCGCAAAATAGCCGAATATTTTTTTCTCATCTTCAGAAAGTTCAGCCCAGTGTCCGGCAAGTCCAATCACGCTATTTGCTAATTTTCTTCTCAGATCCAAATTATCACCTACATATATTCCATATTTAGCAGCAATTTCTATAACCCAGTCCTGCAATTCCACATTCGTGTACATCTTTTCAATAGCTTGCATCTGCACATCAAATACTGTAGTCTCACGATCATCCAATACACGTACCTGGTAGAAATCATGCTCTTCACCTTCTACAAGCTTTTTTCCAAATGCTGCAATCTGACCGCAGATTACTGATTTGTTCTTCATGGTGATTTTCACCCAGTCATTAATTTCAAAATTGTTGTTCATGTTACTTGTTCTCCTTATCTGTTAGTTTCATTTCATCAACCGTTGTATGGTATTCTTCATTCAGGAAGGCATATATTTTTTCCATCTTCTCAGCCGGGAGTTTCTTAATATCTCCACGTAGCCATTTACCGCCTACATTCGGACTCACACCAATGCAGTCAGAAAAATAACGAATAGAAATACCGTTAGTTTCGAGGTACTTTTTTACAATTTCAAATAACTTCATAATTATGTTGCTCCTTTCGTTAATATAATTTTTCGCATAATAAAAGAACGCACCAGATCACCGGCACGCTCTTAATAGCTTTTCAATATTTAGTTTTCTTACAGATTACTTATTTTGGTAATCCCTTCCATAGTAGAGAAATTGTTTAATGTGTTACAATTCCTTATTTTATATGGTGTTGCCACGTGTCAAAAAGTGCCGAATGCAGTAAGCAAGAATCACATTTTCGTTCTCTCCATATATGGGAAGTTATTAGGCCTTCGGTAAACACTTATATTCGTTGGCAAAATCAATGATTTGTCCAAAAGTTCTTGTTTCACCATAATGCCAGTTTTTGATATTCCCCCTATAAGTGGAATTTATTCTAATTTCACAATCCCTTATGTTTACTGGGTTTGTTGGGCATTAAAATTTGCTAATGCATCCGTTTTTTACTTATTTTGGTAATCTCCTCTATACGTGGAAATTGTTGCACCTTTGAAAAACCCTTATTTTTATTGGCTTTATCAAAGGTCGATTTTTGCTTATTCGCCAATTTTGCATTCTTACTCAATACCATTTTTATTCCCTCTATATACCAGACGATATTCAAAATCCGCAACGCCTTGAAAATACTGCATTTTTCGCCTGTTAAAATTTCATAATCTCCAAAATTAATTTCCCCCTATACGCAGAAATTGTTCCAGCGCTGAAAACACAGTAAATATCAGCATTTATCCACTCAAAAAATCGCTTAACCGTTAATCTTTTTACCCAAAAGAGTAATTCCCCCTATACGCAAATGATATTCAATATGTCTAAATCCCATATAATTCTTGATGTTTTCGCCTGTCAAAATAGCTCTTATCCGTAAAACCTGCTGCCAGCGTAATACTTTTTTCGTTCCCCATTACTGGAAGATATTCGGCAGTAGACTTTCCCATATATTATCTGTGATCCAAGACGATTAGAATATCAAGTAGGCTTTCGGTCTAAAGATAAAGCAATAGCCCAGTGGGACATTTTCCTCTGGGCTACATACTGTTAATATATTCACTTTAGTTTCAATCAAGCAAACTCAGTAATATCAATAACATTTCTTACATGGCGTATATCCCATACTAATTGCCTGATTCTCAGACACATTTCTTGGATTTCTCATATTACTGCAACTAGAATACCTATGATATTTACTTCCAGAATTAGGAATCCATACCCCACTTCCTGCTGTTGGTATTTCCGGTCTTGCATTATTAGATGTAGGAGTTTTTCTTACAGTAATTTTACATGTAAATTTCTTTCCAAGAACTGTTGCTGTAACATTGGCAGTTCCTGTCTTTTTAGCAGTAATTATCCCATTTTTTACAGTAACAATATTTTTTCTTGAAGATTTCCATTTTACAGGCTGTTTAGTTCCTGTTACTTTCAAAGTGATACTCTCTCCAACTTTTAATGTAACATTTTTTTTATTCAGCTTTGGTGTTTCAACTGTAACTTTACAAGTATATTTCTTGTTTCCTGCCTTTGCAGTAATTATTGCAGATCCTTTTTTCTTAGCAAGCACTTTGCCTGATTTATTGACAGTAGCTACTGATTTCTTACTTGAAATCCATGTCGTACCACCACTTGTTTCTGAGACCTTTAACTGTATGGTTTGTCCAGTTAATAGTATAATTTTACTTTTGTTGATTTTTCCTGCCGCTGATACTGGAATGGTCATACAAAAAACCATCAGTAATACAGCAATAATTGATAGTAACTTTTTCATTTTTTTCATTCGTACTTCCTCCCAACAATTTTAATATTCATATTGTATCATTATTGTTGAGAATACAGAAGTATTAATTACAATTCATTCAGATATTTTTCTATTTTTTATCCGTAACTATATCATCAATTTTGACGTATTTACTCAAACTACATCTGCTATAATATGGAATCCTATATAGCATTCCTGTTATACTTACGTCCACAAGTATCAAACAAAAAATTTGAAGTTGATACCAAATGATACTGAAATATACCACTGGATTGTTGTAAAATTACTTCATCAAATAAAGAAAGGAGCTTTTCAAAATGGACAGAAAATTAGCAGCTTTATTACTCCGTGAGGTCTTCTTACCTGGAAAATATCCATATCACATCAATATTTCTTCCGACGACTATTCAGATAATGATATTGAAAAATGTATGCTTGATATGGAAAAAGAAGGTTTACTTCACTTCTGGGAGCAAAAAGTTTATCTAGGCGATTCCACGTCTACCGATCATTGCACAGACTTCCATCTACGTGTAACCATCAATTATGAAGCCTGTGAAAAATTCTTAGCGTCCATCAAGTAAAACTATCGGCCCAGGGGGACATTTTCCTCTGGGCTACATACCGTCAAAAATCCCCGATATGCACCTATAAGTTTTCCTCAAAACCATCACCATAAAACTATTCTTTTATCGGAAAATCGACCCCAGAAAAACCCTTATTTTTACTGCATTCTCTAATTTGCCATTTTTGCATTTTTGCCAATTTTGAGGAAAATCCGGTCAAAACACCCCTAAGAGGACAAATTTCATCCTCCCGGAGTGTCACCGGCACAAATCATCCAACTTTGTCCATCAATCCATCAACTTTCTGATCCAGGCTCACCGCCCAACTCTTCACAGCCTTAATTGCTCTAACATATTCTTCCAAATCCTCTTCCGGAATATTCTGCAAATCATCAAGCAACCAGGCATATTTATCTATATCCTTCAGATAGATTTCTGTCTTTCCACTGAACAGCTGCACAGCCTCATGGATCTTCTTCAAACGTTCCTGTTCTGGATCTTGTTTTTTCTGAAGATCTGCAAGCTGACGTTTCAACTGTCCGTTTTCCTTATCCAATTTTCTGATCCTTGCTTCGAGAAATTCATTCTGACGTTCCATGTCTCTGTTAGCTTTCTGCAATGAAATATAATCAGCCGGAGTTTCCACAACAGTCTTTGCAGCTATATCATTCTCCATCTCTTTAATCCTGGAATCACGTTGTTGCAACATCCGTTTCACACAGTCCAACGATTCCACGAAATCAATTTGATTTACTTCTGACAACTCCTGGAATACCGCTTTTGCTGCATCCAACGTTACCATACCTGTATAGACAACTTCTCCCAACTCAGGAATCATTTCAATGAGCATTTCGTAATTTACCAATGTTTCTGCAAGTGAATTATTATCATTTTCTTTCATATAAATTTTCTCCTTATAAATAGTAATCGAAACCAACATCCGCCAGCGTGGAGATATAGGTGGTAGTGCTAAAAAAGTTGGTCTAAGAATTAAAGAACTGGAACGGATTTATGGAATCGAACACGGTGGTGATCATGGAAATCAATACCAAGAGGCAAAGCCGAATAATTCGGTTTTGGCAAAATCCCAATCCGACTTGGCAGCGGAAATGGGATTTACTGTTCAAACTCTCCAAAACTACAAAGCCCTTACAGAAATGATTCCTGAATTAGAGGATCTTGTAGATACCGGAATTGTAACCAACACTACTGCTCTATCTCTTATTCGTCCTATCCTTATAAACCACTTCTCATTAAAAAAATGATTTATTTTCAAAAAAATTCGAACTTTTTTCAATTTTCGTGTGATTTCAACGAGTCTCATTCGTATAATATGTGTAAGCATCAACACAAAATAATGGATGAGGAAAACTAAATATGAGATTCATTGAAATCGCAGATGAAGAAGCACTTAACCTTCCTGCCGATCAGCTTAAAGCTATTGCTACCTATAACTATCTTCTCAGTGTACAACCAGACTATGTACCAGAAGATATAAACATCTCACCAGAAGAGATAGATAAGCAGTACCAAAAACTGATGCAGCAAATAAAAGGTTAGTCAATCATCAGGCAAGGACATGGAATCTATCTGTGTCCTTCTTCATTTCTGCCTCTTCATCCCAAGTATGATCTGGCACATCTACAGCACCATCAACCTCAACAGCACCAAAATTCTTTGCCATATCATCCGGTACAACGTGTCCACCAATCTTACAGTCATCATTCTTCACATTGCTCTTCTCAGTATTCTTTTCAAACATCTTATCAATATCCTCCTTATTCAACTGCTTTGCAGTCTTAACCCATTCGGCAACTTCCAGTAATGTCATATGTCCGTATTCTTTCAGGACTAACTTCCGATCACCACTCTTCACAATAACGCTCCACTTACCGCCTTTTTCACTTTGAAAGCTATACCCTTTATTTGCTAATGCTTTCCTGATCTTTGATCTAACAGCCACATAAGATGTAACCTTTAAAGCAAGAATATGGTGCTTTTGATCTACTGTGAATCTCACAACGTCACCATTGAAAAGTTTCGCTCTGGCTGTCACTGCCTTTCTACCGAAGCAATACTCTTTACCGTCTTCACCTTTAATAAGTCCGTACTGCCCCTTGATGTAATACTCGATTGTTCCTTGTAAGTTTTTGTTTGCCATAATGTTACTCTCCTTTGATCTTAAATTTTTGTGGTTTATTTTTCACTGGGAATTTCCTAGTAAAGATCATTCATCCAGTTACATACAATTCTTCTTATTCAGTTTTTCATTTATTCTGCAAAATCTCACAGCGAAAATTGCACAGTAAAGTCCAACATGATTCTGTCAACAGCTCAAAAATCTTACTCTCTCAGTAAGCACATATCTCCATCTATATAGAGATAATTTCACCCAGATATCAAGCAATGCTAAATTGTCAATCTGGAAAATCATCATCCGTTTTACCCTCGATTTCATGCAAAATAGTCATTGCTATAGAAACAGCTGCTACCGCCTGATCCGTCCTGGAAGATTAATACATGGGTGTCCACTGAATTGACTCCCCATCTAAACAATCAATATGTATAGGTATCTTAGTTTTAGAAGCTCCTTGCAGATCAGATAAATTATTCAGTGCACACACACAAATTTACTTCCCGGCACACAGAATAATAGCTTATATTCCCCTATTCTCTTCTTTACGAAAAGGGCTCAGAAACCCAGTGTTTATGCAGCTTTCCAGACTCAAATGTGCATTTTTTATTCATCATTTTGCACATTTTTATTTTCTACAACTTATTATTTTGAGAGTTAATTTGATTAGAACGAATGAAATGTGAAGCTTTAGCGAACATTTCAAGAGTGATGACAAATGAACGTAGCTTTAGCGTAGTGAATGCGTCAGCCCCTGTCGGAACGACAGATAAGTTAAGTGATTTTTATCTTACTTGCCTGGTGTTCCACCAGATTACTGCCGCGCATCTAAAGATGCTTGTCATCACTTCACCATCTGTTCGCTAACGCTTCACAGCTGGTTCGTTCGAAATTGATTGTTTGTTGATTCATCATGTAATTATAACAATATTAACATTTTTGATGTTTTTGAATATTCTATCTATATATTATTTTTCCATCTTTATTCTTTACAAAAGAGGCTCGGAATCCCAGTAAAATAAAGGGTTTAAAAATCAAAATGTGCAGTTTTTGATGCTCATTTTGCACATTTTTATTTTATGCTGCCTTTTCAGTGACATAACAATTTTGAATCCAATTATTTAATAGCTCTCTCATACGCTCACTTGGAATATAAATATCAATCGGTTTACCATTACGAATCTGACTTCTCCACATCCATTGTAACAATGCTGATAAGGAACACATATCTTCATCAAAGATAAGATCATAATGATTAACAAATTGTCTAATCTCCGGTGACATAAAAAAGTTTACCAGATATGCCAGCGCTTTCTTGTCCTTGAACTCATTCGTTCCTCTGGCATTACATGGGACAAAACCTTTCGAATACCCTTTACCTTTAATATATTTGGTATATGACTTGAACACGGTATACATATTATCTTCTGAATTGGTCTTAGAAACTGTTCTGAAGAAATTCTCTGTATTTGCCTTTAACTGTTCCAGCATAAACAGATTGCTTTTCCTCTTACTTTCGTACCAGTTCTTTGATAGAGGATTAGTCTTTCCAATCTTCATACCAATTTTGTTAAATTTGCCCTCATAAATGTTTATCAGATCAACCACTTTTCTACGCTTCTCATATTCCAGTTCTTTATTATGCTTAATCAACTTTCTGTCATAGTCCAGCATATACTTCTCGTAATGAATGCCGTGAATATCAAAGTATGACTTCTGAATGCTACCTTCCCACAGATATGTAAAGATGTAGCTCTCTTCAAAGCACTTAAAGAAGTCTACTGGAAAATTCCACATGATGATTCTTGCTAGTTCTTCGCTGTCTTCTTTCTTAAATCCCATAAGTGACTTGAAACTGCACAAGCGCTTGATGTCTCCGAATACACCTTTATACTTCTTGTCATCATTCCAGATTAGAAAGCCCTTATCATCCAGAGAGACAAGCTTCTGCTCAAAAATAATCTTCATATCATCCTTGGTTATCTTATAGGTATCAAGTACATCCAGGCATTCATCAATCATCAGAACATAGTCCTTACTCTTCAGCAGTTCCAGCATATCCAGGTCCATCTTCTGAATGAGCGAATGCGTTGTGACAATATTCTTTTCATTCTCTACAAGCCATCTGAAATGTTTCCATTTGGAACCCCATTTCTCCGGATCAACAATATCAATGTCTGTGCCATCCTTGAATCTCTCGCATTCTGACAGGAGCGGTACAATACAAAGGAACTTCCTGTCCGGATTGTCATTAATGTAATTGATCGCCCAGGTGCTTTTGCCAGATCCCATGATATCGTCTACGATTGTAATTGTTCTTTCTTCTGTGTTCATGAATTATTTCCTCCAATGATTTAAAATATTTTGATTTCATTCTTATCTTCCTCCATATGTTACTTCTTATTTAACTGTTGATTTATTCTTAGAATTCCTTCCGGTGATTGGATTATCTGAAACCACCGGAAAGAACGTTCTAAATTGCTTTATATAAGAAAAGCTGAATCTATATGTTCTGTAGAAATATTCTGTTTATCCAGCCTTTCATACTTATCTATATAAAAGCAATCATACTGTTTTAGCGCTTCTCCAATAAGGTTTGAGAAATACTGACTAATTGCTGCTTTGCCGTTTGCCATACAATCACACTTCCTTTCGGTACATCATCATTGTGTGATGTAAGGCCGGAGATTCTTCAAAAAAGAACACCTTCAATTTTTCATCTTTCTCAGAATCTTCCACTTTTAAAATTTTGAAGCCATGGCTACACAGCCAGTTCACCATATTCAGTGAACGTACAATATACATTGTTGTCTTTGGTCCTTTATACATGTTTGTTTTCCTCTCATTCTTAATTATTCTTCCAGCATGGCCGCCGTTTCATTCAACACTAACCGGTTCTGCTGCCAGTTCATCTTTTACTTCTGTTTCCTGCTCTGTGTTATTCTCAAAAATCAGCGTGTAGTTTCTGTTCTTTATCAGCAGCAGAATCTTCTCCACAAATTGAACCGATAACATATCTGCGGTAATATCTCCGTATACTGGCGTTATCCGTCCTACATCTACTACTTCTAAATCTGGATACTGTTTAATCTCAGATTCTTCCAGTGGTACACGAAATGTCCGGTTACTTAGTGTGTATGTCAAATAATAGACTGTCTCTGGAATCATCTGCACCACGAACTCAACGTGTTCCTTTCTGTCTGGATCGTAGAAGCCACTGTTGTTGACGTAGTTTCCAGATTTTAATATATCTTCGTAACCTTCCTCATAGTCATATGTACGCTTTCGCTGCAGAACTTCACCCTTTTGGATATGAGCTGGTTCCAGGATTGATAACAGGACTTTCTTCATCTGGTAGTATTCCAGTTTCTTTTTGTGGTACTTATTGGCGTTGCCGTATGTATTAGGGATGTAATGTGTATACTTGTATTCGTTATCACGACTGTTGAGTGCTCTGTTATTTATGCTGTAAATGCAATCGGATAACATCTTTTCTGTGATCGTATGGTGCTTCAGATTCTTCAGGTATTCTTTTGGTGGTTTCATGCACACTCTCCTTCCTGGCGGTAGATTGTGGTAGGTCTACCGCCGTGTAATACTTCTTATTTGTACAGAAAGTCATTCTAATAAAACTCAGGTTTCTTATTGTATGTACCTGCTGCTTTTACTCCACTGTAATTTTCCAACAGCAACATTGCCTGTCTAAAATTTATATCTACATTTCTTGTCTTCTCAGCACTGATTTCACCGTCAATTTCTTCATCTAAAATTTCCAACTCGTTTACTTCATCCTTTTGGCACGGAATATGAAATGTAAAATCACCAATACGATACAAACGCAGGAAACTGTCTGGTCCATAATCAAATACCTGTCGATTGACTCCAAGATATTCCACCCGGTCTTCTTCCTGAAGTTTTTTCAGCACAGCATCCTTCAGATGATATAAATTGAGCATTCTTGTCTTAGCAGCTCCGCAACACTGAAATTTCCTGTTATAATAACTACGGTTCTTTGTATCTCTGGACACTTTTGCAGATTTATTTATAGTGTATAGGGCACTGGCAATATTCTCGTCTGTTGCTGGTAAAACAGGCTGCTGTTTCTTCTCCAAAAGTCCGGCATGGGAAATATCCAGAATATCCAGGACACTGCATAATTTGTATGGAATACGCTGATTTCCACCTTTAAAGGTTCCAACAATACGCAATGTATCATTGTCTACAAGTTTCTTCACCGCATAAGATGTTGTGTCTAATACGCTCACAGTGTCCACCATTGGTAAGCCAAAACTCTCCATTCGTTCTGCAATAAATTCCAGATTAGCAGTAGTCATATATTCCTTCAGATCGTGTACAAGCTCAGATTTGCTGGATCTGGTTAAAAGCCCGGGATTAACATACTGTTTCAAGAAAGAAAAAAGATCAGCCCTATTAATCATTCTGGCAATATTCTTGTCCCAAAACACCTCATAAATTTTCTCTTCAATACTCTGCATATCTTAGCTCTCCTTCTATTTCTCAATCATTTTATATGTATTTGGTTCAACTTCTACCAGAACAACAATTCCAGAGAAATAATGTCCATATGTGTCCATTGCCATTTCAAATACAATATCTCCAATTTCCTTGTACATTTGAGGATGCGTCTTTTCATTGATATAAGCAATGTCATTCTTTGCTTTATCAATACACGCAAAGAAGAATGTGTCATTTTGTCTCAATAGTAAAATGCTGCCAAAATCTGCAAAATCATTTAAGTTATATGCACAGAAATTTTCAACATCATCAATCTTAAAAAGCATCTTTGTGCCGTCTTCAAGATAAGGTGCTTCAAGGATCTGGAAGCTAACATCCAGTCCCAGATCACTATAACTAAGGTCTCCAAGGTTGCTTTTCTTCACTAATTTATTACTCATATCCGTTTTCTCCTTTTTATCATTGACGGCCAATTTTCTACTGCCTTACTTCTGTTCACTTGTTACTTCTCATTTTGCTTCTAATTTATTCTAAGAAAATTATCTGGTTCGTCCTTTTACCACATACTGATTTCTGTATGCTTCGTCTTTGATAAATTTATTGATAAAGTTATACAAGTGACTCCTGTTTACGCTACCATGATCTTGTGGGAATACTTTATGAACCTGGTCGTTTGTACCCTCAATATTTAACGGCTTACCTTTGTAGTACACCCAGCAACAAATATTTGCAGCTGGATCACCCAGGAATGTATCTAATGAAAATTTGTAATCGCCTTTTTCAATTTCGTCTAAAACGTAATATCCCATACTCATATTCTCCTTATCTTTTGGTGGATCAGGCAGCAGCTTTTTGTATCCACTGCCTGAATCCGGTTATTTACTGATTACTTCGTAACCTCTGGCTGATTTTCCTGCTCGGTTGGTTTTCAGTAATTTTGTGTCGTCAAACCATGGTACAGTACCACCTTTAAATTTTGGTTCTGGTATTCTATTTTCAGACTTGCCGATCAGATGGATTAAACCATTCTTCTGTAACACGGCTAAGTCATTACGCTGCTTTTCCATATACTTCATATCCTCACTATTGATACATGACTTTTCTCTGACATAACATAAGATGTACTTAACCTTTACTGTCCTCTTCTCTTTTTCAGAAGTTCCAACTTTGTCATTCTCTTCTTTGTAGGTTCTTCTTTCTGCTCTGTTATATCTACTTCCGGTAATTCCAGTGAACCAAGCTTTGCTCTGGTGCTTTTCTTATTTCTCATACGTTCCGCATTAGCTTTTACAGCCAATTCGCCAAGCTTCTTTACATGAGATACCGGATAATCCAAGCCACTTGCAGCAATGATTGTCTTCCTGCCATTGAAGCCCTCAAATACATTATCTGGCTTTCCTACTTCTGCAATTACATCCTCAGAGTCAATATCTGACTTATCATTTTTAGAATGAATGATACCGATATTCTCACAGATGTAGTTATCCTCGATTGGTGCAAAGATTCCACTCTTAGTCAGCTTTTCAAGCTTGATCTTGCTATCTGTTCCATCTCCTGTTACGCTCAGGACCATTGCTCCGCTGTCTTTCAACATTTCCAGACGCTCTGATTCATCAAAATTGTTCTGTCTGCCGTAACTCTCATTTGAAAGAAATTCATCCAGCATACTTGCAAAATTCTTATTGATATAATCGTAATTCTCGTTGCTGTCATTATTTAAGAAGAATGTTGCTCCCAAACCTTCTATTTCCTGAAGCTCCTGCACTGTCTCATAAGCGTTCTTATGTTTTGCCAAGGATTCACCAGATGCAGGTAACGCAATCACCGGACACACGGTCTTCACCGGATTACCCTCTTCGTCTTTTTCTTCCAGGAGCATTTCTGCAACAATTGGCGCACAGCCTGATCCAGTAGAACCGCCTCCGGCAAAGAGAATAAACACAATGTCTTCTTTGATTCCTTCAACAAATTTGATGAAATCTTCGTTTCCAGCCAGACAATCCATAGCTCTTTCCCGGTGTCCACCGAATCCGTCAAAACCTTGTAAGATATATTTATTGGGTACATCTCCCAGGGCTTTGTGATCCTGTTCGCTGCCATTTGCCGCCGCACCTTTGTAATGACGCTGTACAAATTCTTTGTAGATTTTTCCGCCTGTGCTTCCCAGTCCTAACATGTAACAATTCTCTCTGATCTTCATTCTGCTTTATCCTCCTTGAATAATTTGCGACCATCATTTGTTAAATAATAGGTGTTTGCATGGTTGTCCATAACACCTTTTTCAAGATAGCCAAGCTTCACCAGCTTAGTTACCATGCGGTATACTGTCATTCGAACTCCAAGAACATTTCCTGTCTCTTCCATGATCTCTTCAATTGTCATACTATGAAATTGATCTGTCATATTGGAACCATGTAGTGTGTCCAGAATGAGGTAATCTGATCTGTTTAATTTATTTGTCATATATACAATCTATCCTTCCTATATCTTCATATTGACTTTTATGTATCTTGGCATTGCGTAAACATTACACCAACATATCACGACTCCAACTCTGTTATGTCTTTTATGTCCGCTACACGAATGCCTTTTTCCAGGATGTAATAAGTGTCGGCTTGCTCTGCCTGACAGCCCTTTGCGGTATATCCCATGTCACAAAGGTTCTTCAGGCGCTTGTAAGCGGTCACTCTGGAAAATGGTAGCTCTGGTATAATCTCCTGTAGTGTCATGCTTTCCTGATAGTTCGTACATTGGTGTTCTTTCAGCACGTTCAGGATTTGAAAATCTGATCTCGATAGTTCCATAAAGTTCCTCCCTATTAAGTTTTTGTCTACCTTTATCTCAGCTGTAACCCACTGTGTAAAAAAATATGGTGATCTGGTTCATTCCTTACTTCCAATTTCTTAGGAATTACATTCTGTAAAATGCACATTGCTGTTTTCCTAAAAAAGGGTGCAAAAAATAAAGCAGTCTCACTGAAAGAAATAAAAATAGTCCTGTGGGCTGTGGTAAAGATGCAGGTATAAAGTTGTCATGGTGCGATATTGATTGCGTTGCTTGATTGTGTTTCTTGATTATGTTTCTTCCTATCTAATATAGGTTTTTATGTATTGGGTAATATGACAGAATATCCGAACAAACGTTTCGGATTGTCACGAAATGAAAAATAGACTATACTTAACTTGTCGAAGGTTATGTATGGATTCTTCATTTATGATGATCTGTGCATATTATATGAAACGGTATTGGCGTATCGTTTCATGTGAAGATCAGTGCATTGGCGTGCATTGATCTTTTTTTGTTTCTATGGTTAGCATCATATCACGTACAAACTGATATGTCAATAGTATTTTGTACATTTTAGTAATTTTTATACTAATACACATTTAATTGACTTTCTTGTACTTCTATTGTAATATTAAATATTGAATGGAGGGATAACATGGCTACAGAAAAAATTACTATTACTGACCAGTTACGCAATAATATTATAGAAGAACGAAAAGAAATCGAATATACAGCTTCTGATCTCTCTGAAGAAAGTGGACATTCTAAGTATTGGCTTGCCAATATTGAAAGTGGTAAAACTAAAAAGATTAGCAAAGAGGATTTAATTTCTATTTACAAAATTCTGTTAGATGATGATGACGAGGAAAATATACTTGACTATGTGGAAAGAATTATCAATCAACCTATTGCTGGAAAAATAAAAAATTGGTATGAATTAATTGATATTGAAGATCAATATGAAGATATGTTGGACTTTTTATATCTGGAATCAGAATTAGATGACTTACTGAAGGATATACGAAATCGAATTACCCAACAATTTAATTGGGCAAATACACATCATCAACAGGCAATACTAACTTCTCTTTTGCATTTTCAGCGCTCTATCGTTGTCAATCCTGAACTTGCTTTTTCTACCTTATATTTGCCAACATATTGTACAAGTATTATGCACCCAGAAGAATTTAATTCTGTTCTCAGTGATTTACTCCAACTTGCTGCAAAATTCAACGATTTAGTAGTAAAAAATAACAGTCTTGAAACTGTTGCTGTTTATTTGGACGAAGAGAAAAAACAAATAGAAAGAAATAAAAAAACAGGAAAAATTGCTTTGGATAATTTAAAATCAATTTTAGGAGTTATCTCAAACTTAAAAGATATGCAAGATCCTAACTTAGAAAGTCTCCGCAATTTGTTTTATTCTTCTGTTGTCTATCTAATCAATGAAATTCAACCTCATACACTTGGTGATGGCATACCATACCTCCCAGAAATCAACACCGGAAGAGCTTTTAGCCATCTAATTACTATATGCTATTATTGGCTATCCGACAGACAAGAGGAATTAGCACTCCCTAATGTTGAGAAATATATTCCTAAAGATTTATACAATTCTGCTAAAGAAGTCTTAGAAAATGTCTCCAAAATAAACGATCCTGTTTAATATTTACATTTACCCACTATGGGCTACCGATCATCCCGGCAGCCCTCTTTTTATGCTCAATCCCTATTCTCAAAAATCTCTGCCAGCGTCAGACTGATATTCGGAAATTCCCTCAATGTAATCACCTGATCTGCATTGTAATAATCTTCTTCCGAATCATCCTGAAGAATATAACAATCTTGTAACACATACCGTCCTGCTACCAGATAATAAATCTCAACAGACCGTTCCATTGATGATATAATCCAATATTCTTGAACATCTGCTTCCTGATAAATCTTCAGCTTGTCCTTCCGATCGTGTAGAACTGTAGCCGGACTTACAATCTCCACAACAAACTTTGGGATTCCACAATAATATGTGTCTCTAAGGTTTTTACGGTCATGTACCACAAGCACATCAGGGACAACATAATCATCATTTACGGCTGGATGATATCGGTAATCCAAATTGCCAGTAAAGACCAAGCTTCCTTTTGAAAGTCCATAGTGTATTATTGTGCTAATGTTCCCGGCTACAATACCATGTTGGTATGCTTCAGATTTTGGAATTGTGTAAGTCACACCATTTATCTTCTCTTCTTTGATGTTGCTGTCGCAGTAAGATTTCTGTTTAGCTTTTGCTTTCTCCATAATATTCTCCACATTGTCTTGTAGAAATTCCTCAAATCTTCTGATCTCCTCAGAAGAATATCCTACAACAGAAATCCACGTATTCCCTGGAATCTCACACCTAGCAGAGTCAAATCCTGTTTCTGTCGGCCGTTCAAAATTAACAATTACTTTCTGTTTTCCAGATTCAGTTACAATCTGCGAATGTACAATCTCTGTTTCATCTGGCAATGTAATATATGGGTACATCATACAAACCAACTCCCTTATATATCCATTTCCGCAAAATCAATTACCAGATTATCATAAATACCTACTGGTACTTTATCTGCCATGGTATAGGTTTCCATTTCGTTCTGCTCGAAGTTATATACCATTACCATGTCTTTTGCATAGTCCACAATCCAATACTCACGGACTCCTGCTGTACGATATTTAAACAATTTAATCATGTAGTCCATACGGCGGCTTCCTGGTGAAACTATCTCAATGATCCAATCGGGCGCACCCTCACAGCCACGATCTGATAATTTGTTACGGTCACAGATTACCGAAATATCAGGCTCAATATAAACAGAATCATCATCATTAAGTAATACTGCAAATGGAGCATGATATACCTTACATTGTCCACCATTTCTCTTGATATAATCATGGATAGTTGCATACAGTTCACCTGATATATCCTGATGTTTACGGCTTGGAGCTGCCTGATAATAAATCTGACCGTCAATCAGTTCTGCATGTTCATTCTCTGGCAATGCCATGATATCCTCTATAGTATACTTTTTATTTTCCTTTAAAGCTGGCATTTACAGTCACCTTCCTTTTTGTCCTCCAACATTTATTTTAATCTACTCCCATTATAGCTGTTTTCCATTGTATTATCAATGAATTTCGCCCAGGCAGCAGTGGATCAGTATGGAATACAGCTGTAGCCGTTCCGCTCTAAATCTTGTCTTACTTCCCTTATCAGCCTTTTGGTTATCATAATATTCTGCTTATGCTTGATCTCTACATGATATCCAGTCAGGGTTGATATGTACTTGTAATGGCTACCGCCACTGCCTTTTTTATTATCTGGAATATAATGGTTTGCTTCCAGACAGGCAATAAACCGGACTTCATCTCGTCTATCAAGTTTTCCGCTCATTGTGCTTCTGCTCCTTTATTATGTCCTGCTACCTGTCTGTTAGTTCAATAGGGGAGTCGATAATTTCTACTCCCCTGTGCAATCCTACTTCACAAACTGAAGCATGTATTCCTTGAACTCTTCGTAGTCCATAAATCCTGCTACCTCTGCATTCTCATAGATTCTCTTCAGTAAGCTTTCGCATTCGTCCTGATCTTTCCCGATTCTATACTCATACGCCCAGGTTGTGAAGAAGCACTTCAGTCTCTCAGGTACAAGCTCATCTTTCCATTTATTGTATTCTATATAATCTAAAATCTCTCTCGTCCACATTGTCTTGTCCTCCTACCGTGCCATACTCTTAATTAATTTATTCGCCAGTTTCCATTTAAGTTTCTTGCCATACTTTCTCTGCATCTGATACAGATAGATTTCGTTGATCCGATCAAAGAATGTGTCCGGGAGCATCTTGTCTTTGAAGGTGTTGCATGTTCGACATGTGCACTGAAGATTTTCCACTGAATCTGATCCACCCAATGACGTAGGTCTGATATGGTCTATAGTCATATCTTCATATTTGATTTTTCTTCCGCATAATACACAACGTCCGTCTGCCTGATTGTAAATCATCATTCTTGTGGTCTTTGGGAAACACTTTTTCTTCTTTCGTCTGTAACAGATACGCTGTGTTTCCGTGTCATAGGCATAAAAGCCCTTGGTTGCCTTGACGTTTTCCCTTATGAAAATACTGCATCCCTTGAATGTAAATGTCTTTGCTTTACTTATATCTGTTGTCTTCTGGATCTGGTGCTCTTCGTCTAAATATATGTACTCTGTTCCATTTGTAATAACTATCATTTGTCTGCTCCCCCTTCAACAATTGCTTCTGCTCGTTCCTTTAATATCTGTAAATCTTCAGGCTTAACCAATTCTGCCATCATATCCCAGAAATAGTTGACTGTACCAGTTCCCTTGTGGAATGCCACTGCATAATCAAGCATTTCCCATATCTCTTCTTTTGTGAGTGGTTCTGTTGCGTCTGCCTCTGCAATATGGTAATAGAATCTTTCATCAGGACACATCCAGATTCCAAGAATCAATCCGTCCTGAAATACACAATGTAATCTTCTCATTTTGCCTTATTACCTCCAACTTCCCTTGATTAACTGATAAATCATTCCTAGCGCAATCGGCGCAGCCATCAAATACATATTGTAATATTCTGAATCGCCGGTTACTTTGCAGATAACCCACGGAAACAGTGCAATAAAAACAATAGCTATGATCTGCTTCAGAAATGAGATCAACAATTCCCTTAATAGCTGACGTTTACGTTGTCTGCTTACAATCTGCTTTACTTTCTGTTTACGCTGTCTCTCTTGCTCATGCTTCTTATTTGACAGAAGATAATTTGCAACAAGCTCAACAACTTCATCTTCTCTGTATAACCGGATTACTTCGGGTTCTCTTACCGCTTCCATCTTTAATTCCCTCCTACTTATGTATTAGCCGACTACCTCCCACCTTATGTAGATGGGAACGCTTTGAGCCTAAAGTCCTATTTATAGTCGCTCAAACGACTGTTCTATTTTCTGTATTCTGGCTTAATAAGCTTAGAATCATCAAACCATTTAACAGATCCACCCTTAAACTGTGTCTCAGGCTGGAAGATCACACCATGGCTTATCTTCTTTACCTGTCCTGACTCTGTTTTTACTGCAATATTTACATTCTGCGTCATATCTACCACCTCGCTTAAAATATTTTTCCTGTTGCTACTGCCATTGCTATGTAAAATCCATCTGCAAAAGTGTTCTTTTCAGTACGATTTACAAGATCTTCAAGCTCATGTTCAATGCGGAATTTCTGCTCTCTGGAAGCTCCGGTTAGCTCACATATATAACCAACAACTTCTGGTAAGCTATGACCGTAATCGTTATGGTCCGGTGTGAACTCTTTGCATTCATCATCACACCAGGCATCAAACATGGATTCCATTACTTTATTTCCTAAGTCCGTCAATGCTCTGCCCCCTTCTAAAACCAGAAGTCCATCAAGAAATCAAAATCTCCATCCCACATTTCTTGCGGTTCTTGCTTAGGCTCTGACTTTCCACCCAACAATAGATTTTTTCCGCTCGCTACTGTTTTTTCTCCAAGTGCTTTTAATTCTTCATCAGATAAACCGTATTCCTTCATATATTATTGTCCCCCTGTTCTGATAATGGGTGTAGCAAGCTCAAGGCTGTAAGAACACCCTCTTTGAAAGCCTCATACTGGATTACTTCTGAATACTCCACAATGGCTGTGTACAACGGATCATGTTCTGCTTGACCTTTAGCAGCTTTATTGATTGCTTCAAAAGCTAACTTCTCTGCTGAAGATGTGGTATGTACGTTTATCCAGTGTTCATACAAGGTCTTTATTGCGTCCCTCATGTGCTACACCTCCCATGTCGTAACATGATATCCAGCTTTTCTCATACTCTCAGCAAATTTATTACGCTCTGTCGCCGTGTCAAATGATCTGGTATATTCACAACCAGGCTTATTGAATGATACTCTATACATGGGCTATACCTTTCTCCCCGATCAGCCGATAGGACAGCTATTTAATACTAGATTGTTAACATCAGCTTCAAATACTGATACACAAGTTTTCGCGCTTCGAAGTCAATCTTTGCAATACGATCCAGAAGCTCAACCGGCTCTTCGTCACTGAATGCGATTGCTAACTTATCCGGTAAAGGTAAGCTATGAATAGCTCTTTCTACAACCGGACTTACCATTTGGTGCATGTTTTCTTTCAGTAATGCTACAAAATCCTGTTTGGACATGTCACATTCCATGTAAATGGGCTCAATATAATCGTGATACTCTGTGAATGTGATATAGTTTTCTCCGTATTCGGAAATGTCAATAAACTCGCAATACATCATTGTTGTTTTCCTCCTGTTGGTTGATTGATTTTATATTGTCGGGACTGCCTAATTGATAGCCCACTTGTTACTATTAAATTGTTTCAAACACGCCAGATTTCAACATATCTGTAAACTAACAGTCAAAATCTGGATATTCTTCTTTATTAGCCAGATCACGGTAAACTTCCTGCATTTGCTTGTATGTAAAACTTCTGCCATTTATCGGCTCTTCATAGCTGATATATTTTGTTTCTTTCATGTTGTTCCTCCTTATATTTGACTACCTGACCGCCATTTCTGACGGTCAACGCTCACAGCTTGAAGCCCTGTTTATAGTGGCTGTGACCACTTTACCTATCCTGATCTTCAAACTGATCCTGAATAGTTTTTAACAATGGCTTCCATCTATGATCTATGGCGCTTTTAGCAATTTTTCTGCGGTCATCACTTGTTTTAGGAGCGTGAATTTCTGCTTCAAAGTCAAAAATAATTGAATTAATAGCCATTTCAAGATCAATAACTTTTATTCTTTCAAGTTTCAGTGTCATAATTTCATCGTTTCTCATAGCTTTCACCTTTCTGCGGTTGACCTCCACCGCAAGGATAAGGAATTTATCTTACATATAATCTGCGGTACTGGGAAACCCTCTGGTAATCTGCCAGTGATCCGAGATCAGCTTCAAGCTGTTTGCTGTCCAGTGTTCGGCGTTCGCAAGTTGAAACCTTTATAGTGAAGTCTTTGCCTGATTCTGAAAGCTTATTGTTGTTGTCCAGATAGGAGATCATCTCACGCTCTGCATCTTTCAGCTGTGCGTCAAGCTCTTCTTTCATTGCTTTAAGTGATCTGTAATCTGCTACGACCCTTTCTAATTCGTTCATTGTTGTACACATATCTTTTTCCTCCCTGATCTTTTATTCTTATTGGAAGAACTCAGCTCCGGTAAGCTTTAAACCAATCTCGACTGTTAGGCATCTTTGCTTATCTCTCTCCGGTATTATGTGGGTGTCTCCGGTGTGCGTGTGCTACTTCGTTTTCACCCTTCGCTGTTATTCTTCGTTTGTGTGTTGCTGTTTTGTTTATGGCTCTAGTATATATTGGTACCACTATATTTTCAAGACGTAATGTTTCACAAAATATATTAGTACCAATAGTTGTGTTTTTGTATATATGTACCAATATATCTTTTTTTAGTTCCTGTTGACTGCTTTTTATATTAGTGCTAATATATATGTAGATTAAGAAAGAAGGTGTATATATGACAGTTTCTGAAGCCCAGAAAAAAGCAAGTAAAAAATATTTTGATACTAATTACAAACAGGTAAAGTTATCCATGCCAAATACTGAAGCTGAAGCTTTAGAAAATCACCTGAAAGAATTTCATTATGATAGTAAAGCCGGATTTATTCGTACAGCTATAAAGGAAAAAATGGATCGCGACCTGAACAATCAGTAATTTAAAAATTGGGCTATGCCCTTTTTTTATGCAGTTTAATATATTGGTACTATTATACATTTTGTCTAATTTTGTTATTTACATTTTGGATAAAATGCGGATTGAAATTATATTGGTACTAATATATAATTGACCTCAACAAAGGAAATACAGTACCACACAATAGGAGGTCAAGCATATGGCAAGCTTAAACGTATACGAAATGGTAACAGAAAGAATCATTAAACAGTTAGAACAGGGAACAATTCCATGGCAAAAGCCTTGGACTGGTGTTCGGTCTGGTGCATTCAACAGAGTTAGCAAAAAGCCTTACAGCCTTATAAATCAAGCTATATTGGAAAAATCCGGAGAGTACGCCACTTTTCATCAATGGAAAAATTTAGGCGGTCACATCAAAAAAGGTGCTAAATCTGAAATAGTAGTCTTCTGGAAGATCATTGATGTAGAAGAGAAAAACGATAAAGGCGAGATTGAAAAGAAGAAGCTCCCACTTCTCAGATATTACAATGTATTCCATATATCACAAATTGAAGGCGTTGAGCCACTGAAAGAAAAGCTCAATACAGAAATTGAACCGATTGAGGAAGCAGACAGAATTATAAAAAATTATGTGGATCGGGAACAACTTGTTTTCAACGAATGCAAAAGCAATAAAGCATATTACGCGCCATTAATTGACACAGTGGTTGTACCGCTTAAAGAACAGTATAGCAACATATCGGAATATTACAGCACAACTTTCCATGAATTAGTGCATAGCTCGGGCAGTAAGAACAGATTAAACAGACTTGAAACAAGTAACCTTGCTTCATTTGGTTCTGAGACATACAGCAAAGAGGAATTAGTTGCAGAAATTGGCTCAGCTTCCATCCTTAACTATCTGGGAATTGAAACAAAAGGAACATTTCAAAACAGTGCTTCATACATTGAAAGTTGGCTTCAAGTTCTCAGGAACGATAACAAGTTTATTGTATCGGCTTCAAGTAAAGCAGAAAAAGCAGTCAATTACATACTGGGTATAGAATGATAAAGAGGCGGTTGAAATATACCGCTTCTTTTTTTGCGTTATGGTTTCCGGTGTTGGCTTCCGCTTCTGTTGGTCTGCTATGCTTGCGCTGTGTCCGATCAGAAGAAAATGATTGTAGTATTTGCCGTGAATGTGGTGTGATGATATGGTTTATACTGTTGATATAATGCAGACCATAACAAGAGATATACAATACAATAACATGGTGTTATCTGTGATAATCCATGAGTTATACAGTCCATAGGCTTATATTGTCCTATGGGCTTTTTTATTGTATCGGGCTGTGATCTGGTGTGTGGTGCTCCGTGTACCTGGTGTGAGCTGTGCCAAGTAATGTGAGCTGATAGAACAAATTGTTATATCAGGTTGTCTGGTACTCACTGGGAAAATCCTAGTGAATGAAAAAGGGGCTGTGGTGCAATATGATGATTTGATGTGTGGTATTCTGCTAAGAGTGGGATTTTGTTTGATTGTAGGGCTTATTACTGAGTAGTGCAGAATGTTATACCAGACTAAAGCAGATTCCTAAAATGGGAATGTGGTTGTGTAATAATCGGGCTGTATGGTGTGATAAGCTGTGATTGTTTGGGTGGATTGATTGACTATGTTGGACTCTGGGACTTGTACTGTGATCTACTCTGACATGATAACGTTATATGGTTTTTGTCTGCTATGAGATGTATGGTTATCTGGTTTGTGGTGATCTGGGCTGATATTGTACAGTCGGTTATACCTGGGTAAGCTGTGGGAATGTCTTTTTCTATGTCTGCCAGTCCTGAAGCTATGCAGAACACTTTTTTTCTGATATATGTTGTTGGTCGTGTATGATCCTTTGATTGTGTGGTCTATCGGGCTTGTGTGTGTTGCTGCTGATATATCCTAGTGTTTTAGTATGGTATAGGTGGGGTGGGGGTACTTTTAATCTTTGCGCCGTTTCGGTTTTGTCGGAATGGGTGAATGTGGTTCAATTGCACACTGACTTGAAAAATAGTCCGATACGATATTTTTTGAAATACTATTATTTTTCAGAAAGATATGTTGACTTGTTACAATTAATATGTTATGATATTCTCATCTTAATTATTAAGGAGGTGCAACTATGGCACATCAGACACGAGTTAGCATTGTAAACGAGCGTACCGCAAGCCATAACCCAGTTGTTACTGAGTTAAAATCTAATGGTCTTGCTACTTTTAACAAGCCACTGGGGTTTATCGAGTTAAATTGTAACAACCAAAAATACCTCGCTGCAGTAGCAACACGGTGTAATGGCTCTTCTCCTGTGATGAGAGTGAACTCGTCAACAGTGGAGCGCCTTTGTAACGTTGCTGAGCGCAACGGATACGAGCCAGTTCTTATCTTCCATTCTCAGGCGGTGAACAATGGGGTCAATAAGCATCCGCGTGTTTGGGGGATCGTACCAATCAATAATCTTCCGCTTCATCCTACCCTTTTAGGTGGTGAGCGAAAATTCATCGGTCAGCAAAACGGACATCTGTATCTCCACACGCGGGATGTTGATAAGCTTTCTTTCGACTTCGACGGGATCAACTTTTTCGGTCGAAAAACCTGGAAAGCAATCGATCAAATGGTTTGATGAAAATGGAGGGGGAAACAATTTCCCCCTCATAAAAAGGGGTATTTATGAAAAAAATCAAATCTTTTACAGTCGAAGAAGATCTCTACTCTGCCGCTGCTTATATTGCCAAAAATGAATTAAAAATGTCAGTTAGCCAACTGATTGAACATTTACTTTCTGGATTTGTAGACGGCCATTATAAAGTTGAGAAAAAACAAACACTTCAAACTGTAAATCGACCTATTAGCTTAACACGAAAACAACTTATCTATATTTTAACCACGGTATTCAGTGATAAGGGCTATGTTCTTAAACCACATACCAGAGATGGAAAATGTTATTATGAAATTTCTAAGGATGGTATTTTGCTCTCTGTTTGTATATTAATAATGCGTAATATGCGGCACACCAGCTGTGTGTATCAAATTGGCGCGGATCTTACAGCTCCTCTCCTTAACTATGTACAAGAAAAGAATATTCTTTTTTCAAATGCTGGTATAAAAATAGCTCCAATCCTTGTTACTTACGCTATTACTCCCAACAATATTTTTACTTGGAATGCGTTAAACCTCTCAATTCCTTTATTTGATATTCCGCAAAGGCCAAAAGAATCAATATATCCTATTTACCGCACTGCTACTAATATTGGTGAAAAAGATAGAGAACCTGGAACTTACTTTATCAGAGTTAAGACACCTAGTGACATAGAGTACGGAATTAATCTAACAAAAGAAACGCTGGCTCCTTTTCACGGATTGTATGAAGAATTGGATCTAGCCTTACGCCAAGCCCATGAATACCAACAGGAAACTATAGAAATGTAAGTAATCCATCCCAAAATAACGGAATCGGCTGCTGATTTTGCATATTGTAATCAAGAAAAGCATATGCTATAATTGCCATAGGCAAAGAAGTAAATTAAATCCAAACGCAAGACAAAAGCCCCCAGAGGTCGCATCTCTGAGGGCTTTCTTGCTCGTTGCGGTGAGCTAATCCGTTTAGGCTAGTTGCTGTTTATTTCTCACTGTCTAACCATTTGCAAATGTAGTAGGCAACTACACTTGCCGTAACAGAGAGAATAAAAGAAGTAATCAAATCCAAACGCCATCACCTCCTCTCTGTTGCGAGAGTGAGATTCAGCAACATTATTACTATATCATGCTCACAGCACGATATAACGGACTTGGAACGTCATTTCTTATATTGATTCTTAGAACTGTATGTGCTATTCTTATAAAGGCAAAAGGATAACGCCAGATCACAATGAACATCTCCTTTCCGTGCCGGTATAGGAGTAACAACACGGATTTCCCCAGATATAGGCAGTCTGGGGATTTCTTTATGCACAATTAAGATATCAGAACTGATCTTTATATTCCGGTTTCAGCTCCAAGTATTTTGCAAGATTTATTCCCTTATTAATTTCAACCACATAGGACGGTTGTATTCCTGCGGCTTTAATCACTGCTGCTGGGGATATTCCTGCTATCCTCATTTCATCTGCATAGAGTACACCAAAAAGATGTATCATAGTTGTTCTCTTTGCATTCTTAATCTCACTCATTTCACGTAACTTATTCCCAAGCTCAACAACTGTCATTTTTACCTTCCTCCCGATCATAAATATAAGCTGATTATAGCACAATTTGATATTATGGAGTATAAATTTGCATAAAAATGGCAGCAGAATACACACCTATAAAATTTAAGTTTTATCGGAAAAATCACCCCTTTAAAACCCAGTAAATATAAGGGTTTCTGAATACGGATTTCAGTAAAAACCAGTGTTTTTGGACGTTTTAGACTGTTTTCGTCATATTGCACAATAAATTTGATGATCTGGAAGCGAAAAAATAGGGATGCAGCCCCGGTGTGAGGTTACATCCCTATTGTGTGTAAATTGACCCACTAGTATAATCCTTGCTCTCTAATGATTATTATATTCTAAAATATAATATATTATTTCTAATATAGATTTTCAATTTCCTCCAACTGTTTCTGATATTCTTCATAATATTTTGCTAAAAGTTCTTTTCTACTAGCATTCATCTCGTTAATAAGATCTTTTTGTCCTCTGATAAGTACAGTATTAGTATGTCTTGCTTGTAAGGAATCCATTTGTGCTTGTTTTATTTCTATTTGTGAATCTATTCTAGCCTTCCTTGCTTTACTTGCACTATCAGTTGAAGTTGCCAGAGCTGCTGATTGCCTTTGCAAATTTCTAATTTCATTGGACAAACTTCTTACTTCAGAATTATATTGAGAATCTGTTCCTGTATAATATCCTTCTTTTTCTAATTTAAATATAGTTAAATTACATTCACTTATAATTTTATCAGTGCTTTCATTAGTATCTTTTACCTTTTTGTTATACTCTTCTTCTGCATTTTTTCTTAAAGTCTCTTTATCGTTGTCAACAATTATATTGCAACTTGCAACTAAATCACCATATTTAGCAGATATTGTACATGTTCCAACACCTTTGCCATAAACTGTTCCATCCTGAACAATAGCTACATCACTATTACTTGTTTCCCAGGTAATTTTTTTAGTAAGTGTTGCATTAATCGGCTGGAATACTACTGTTAATTGACAATTTTGTCCTTTTCTGATAGTCGTTTCTGATGAAGCAAAACTAATTTCTTTTACATCAATAGGAGTTACTATAACCTTACAATTTGCGGATTTATTTCCAGCGCTTACACTTATAATTGCATTTCCTTCTTTTAACGCAGTTATTGTTCCATTAGAAATCGCAGCAATCATCGGATTAGAACTAGTCCAAACCAATGTTTTATCAGCTGTCGTATCAACAGGTAAAATAGAAGCGTTTAATGTATATGATTTTCCAATTTCAAGAATTACATTATCTCTATCTAAGGATACACCTGTAATTGGTTTATTAATCGCTGTTGGTTTAGGTGCCTCTGTTGGTTTAGGTGCTGGTTTCTGACTACCTTTTACATTTACTTTGCAAATATATTTTACACCACCAACATTTGCTATAACATCTGCTGTTCCTGCACTTTTCGCAACAACTTTTCCATTTCTGGTTACAGCAGCTATAGCTATATTACTGCTTGTCCATTTAACTTTCTGTTTAGTACCTGTAACTTTTAATGTACTTGACTTTCCAACACTCAGAGTAACAGATTTTTTATTAAGCTTTGGTGTTTCAACAGTAACTTTGCAAGTGTATTTTTTACTACCGACCTTTGCAGTAATCACTGTTGTACCTTTTTTCTTACCAAAAACCACACCTTTAGAAGATACTGTTGCTACAGACTTTTTACTACTACTCCATTTTGCTTTTTTCTTTGTCCCTTTTAATTTTAAAGTCTTTTTCTGGCCTTTTGTCAAAGTAATTTTTTTAGAATTAATTTTTACTGCAGCCTGTACCGTTTGCATTGTTCCTAACTGTGTTGCTACTTCTGGTGATAACAATGTCAGTGAGAACACTGCGATCATTACCGCCAAAAACTTCTTCAGAAATCCTTGCTTCTTTTCCATGCGTTTTTCCTCCTTGAACGCTTCATGTGAATTTATATTTTCGCCCACATTCCCATGGGTAATCATATACATTTTACTGGATGATCTTTACTGATCCATATGCCGCATTCTTTAAAACAGCATTAAATCTCTCAGCATTTATTGAACCAATTTCTATACCATTATCGTAATATTCATTTATCATCCTTGTAGTAACTGCATAGTAAAAATACATATCATCATCTTCATCTAAATCTTCAAGATCCAGCTCAGTTGTAATACCACCTAATATATATTCTCCATCGTCTTCACTATAAACGCAGAAAGCATAATCTTCTGTATTTCCACCAAATCCATTTTGTGCTCCACAGTGCATTACAACAGTAGGATATTTTGGAGAATCTGAACTTTGATCCTTGCTCTCACCATCAGAAGATTCTGTTTCTGTGTCTTCACTTTCACTGTTATCATCATCTTCATTAAGTCCATCATAAAACTTCACATCATAAACACTTAAAGAATCTGGATTTTTTAAAATTCATTTAACTGCCTTAACAGCAGAATAAGCGTAAGATTCGTATTTTGCCTGCTCAATCGTTTCTGCTGAATCTGGATAATCAGGAATAGTATTCAGTAATTCGATTCCATCATCATATTTACCCTGTTCTAACAAATTCTCCGCTTCTTCATAAGTTGCTTTTTCTTTGCCTGTCTCTGCTTCATTTATAGCATCTTGTGCGCCGTCATAATCTATAATAGAGTTCAGTTTCTCAATTGCTTTATCATACTTTCCCTCATCAATAAGATCCTGTGCTTCTTCATATACAGCTTTCTGCTCTGCTAAATGCTGCTGTGGTTTTGCAATGCCAAAATAATAACCAGTTCCAGCAATGGCAACTACTGCTACTACGCCAATAAGGATTTTCTTGCTTCCTTTATTACTCTTTCCGTCATTATTCTGTATTGGTTGTGTCGCATTTCCGATTGGACAACCACAATGAGGACAAGCTCCTGCTTTATCCGATATTTCTTTCCCACATTCAGGACATTTTATAAGTGCCATAATGTATTTCCTCTCTTTACATGTTTGTTGTTTTATTTCTTACTCTACTCCCATTTGTTCTGCCAAATCATCAATAAAATCACCCATAGCAGCTGACCATTCTTCATCTGTTAGTTGTCCGTCACCATCTGTATCATGAGCCGAATAATATGGATCACTTGGATCATATCCATGAGTTTCTTCCGATGAATTATTGTTTGTACTATTTGAGCTACTGCTCGAATAACTTTTATATCTGCTTGTGCTTGAAGTAGAGCTACTTACACTTGAAGAATTGCCTAAAGTTTCTGCGTAATCCTCATCCTCCGAATCATCTTCATCAATTGTTAATTCATTGTCAGATGCTTCACCATACTCTTTAGTATCTGTGGTTTCATTTCCACAAGCTGCTACACTTATACCTAAGCAGCATACAAACAATAATGTAACAATTTTTCTTTTCATTAGACTGCCTTCTTTCCCTCAAAATATAAAAAGCATTCCTCTCCTGACTCGCTCGCCACGGAAAAGCAATGCTCTCCTATCATGTAAAAATTGCAACTGGCTGTCATACATATGCTTAGACCCTGTAGTTTTGCGCCACCGGATTTCTCCGGCTATGCCCTGTATTCAATTAGTGCTTGTTTTATAGCCAAACATTATTATCCAATAAATAAAACCACCACACATATAAGCCACTATGTCATACGGATCAGACACAGTATCCGTTCTAAATAAAGGTGTAATATATTCCCAGAATACGCCACATAAAAATAAAAGTAACTCTATTTGCCATAATCTATATATCATACCCTTATAGTAATAAAAAACACTGTTGCAATATGCTATAAAAGTAATTCCACCTACTAAATCATTAAAATAACATGTCATAAACCATTTAAGCCACGGTATTGAAATATAATTTTTTAGATGTTTATTTACTAATACTGCAACTAATGTCATTAACATGATTCTCAAATTTTTCTTCATTAACCATCAATTGAAAAAATAATCAATGCTAAAAGTACAGCTCCAACAACGCCCCAGAAACTTAATCCGTTATTATTATTCCCCGCCATACTAAACTCTCCTTCCAAAAATCTTTTTCATTTTTAATATATTGTTTCTATCTGGTCACAATAATAGCACTAAATCTGGATATAATCAATACAAATGTTTCTAATAGGTGACAATTCGTCGTATTATTTGACGCAGGAGTGCTACTATGCAATATATCTTAACTGATCTTCCACTTGGACATAATATCCAGACAGTACGCATGAATAAAGGTATGACACAAGAAGAAGTTGTTGCAAAACTACAGCTTATGGGAAGTCGTATCTCCCGAAGCACTCTTGCTAATATTGAAGTGGGGCGCAGGAACATAAAAGCCAGTGACCTGAAAGCGCTGCGATTACTGTTTGATGTTGAATATGAGGAATTTTTCAAAGATTAAAGCTATCGGGTATGATGTGATCCGGTAGCTTTTTGTTGTATTCTGACTGAAATAGTCTTATACTGGATTTATAATACTATTGGAGGTATGAAGCCTATGGGTATGTATGATCGTGACTGGTACCGAGAGTCCTACAAAGAAAAAGAAGAAAAATACGGCGGGGATTTCAGTTTACATAGTAAGCCTAAGAAGAAACATCAAAAGAAAAAAGCTGATAAGGCAAAAAATTATTCAACTTATCAAGAATCAACCTACCGAAATTCAGCCTACCAAAACACAAATAAAAAGCAGGATGATTCTTTACTCCAGCTTATTAACATTAGTTGCCCCATTCTCTTTGTAATAACATTGCTTTGGGGATATAAGTTTATTCCTAACCAGTTATCACAAATAATTCTTGAATGTATATTCTTTTTTACTCCTTTTATTCTAAAAGAACCAAAAGGAACACGTTTAAAAAGCATATTCAAGGCTATAATGACTTTTATTATTGCACTTATCGTATGCTTCATTGTTGTTATTGGCACTATATATCTTCTAGAAAAATTCGGAATTCTAAAATATAATTTTTAAATATGATGCTTATGTTACAGAACGGTAAAAATATACTAGCGTGAAGCAAATAACGGAGGATATAAAAAATGAGCAGCGAAAATACTAATGGAAATAATAAACAAGATGACAATAATATAAAGCTCGAAACATTCAAAAGCGCTCTGGACTTTCTCATGGGAAATTACTCTGAAGGAATAAAATTTTTTCAGTCTGAATTATGTATGCCTAATATTCCTATGCCAACACTTGGTGGTCATACATTCTGGGATACCTTAGCAGAATATAACGGATATAAGCTCCAGCAAAATCTCATTACCAGACACGCCAGGATTCTTAATTCTGATGATGTACGCATTGCTTGGGGAACCGTAAATGGCATGAAAATGACATTAGAAAGAATGGCTGAGATGTCAAATAAATATACCAATAAAGAATCCCAAAACAAGAAAAATATTACAGACGTAGAACAAGAATTATTATCTGCCAAAAAATTACTTGATAATGGGATAATATCTTCAGAAGAGTTTAATACCATTAAGAAAAAATTGTTGGATCAGGTGATGTAATATATAAATTCGGATTCCAGGAATATTATATATCAGCTACACAGAGCCACGATAAACCCAAGGCGATAAGGTATAAAAATCACCCCTTGCAAACCCTTTATTTTACTGGCTTCTCAGAGAGTCAAAAATATAGTCGAATGGTATCGAAAAAAGTCAATGTTTATAATGGTTTACGGACTATGAGACATGAAATTTTGTGCAATTTTTGTTATTTATTTAACAATCTAATTTTGCACAAACCCTTTAAAAATAAGGATTTATACGATACCATGGTCGATACCTTGAAACACTTGCAAGTACATGCAATCCCTTATAAATACTGCTATCTCAGCACTTCAAAATGTGATTATATTGTTTTTTTTTAACAATATATATTTAAAGGTGGATGGGGGTACTTTTTACTAGCCATAAAAACACTACCACTGCTCCCCCAGTGGGTACTTATAAACTCTGGAATTTTTACATGCCTGGTCAGATACATGGCGGTATATAAACCAAAAATTATTTTCCAATCTGGCAACAGAGCGAAAAAATAGGGCATACCAGATAATATCCAGTATACCCTATATGTATTACTTAACTTTCACTTTACACTTCTTTGTAATTTTTCCAGACTTAATCGTAATAGTTGCAGTGCCTTTCTTTTTACCTGTTATTTTTCCATATTTACTAACAATCGCAATCTTCTTGTTTGAGGATTTATATGTAACTGTATCTGGGCTTCCAGCATATGAAAGTTTAGGTTTCAATGTCGTGCTCTTACCCTTCTTTACATTTATAGAGGATTTAATGTTCTTAATTGCTGTCGTGCCTGGTACTGTTATTGTGCACACAGCCCTTTTAGAACCTGATTTTACTGTAATCTTCGCAGTGCCTGCTGAAATACCTTTAACCTTGCCCTTTTTATTAACTGTTACAATTTTCTTGTTGGAAGTAGAATACTTAACATTCTTCCATGAGGAAGCTGGTTTCAGAGTAGATGTTTTACCTTTTTTCAATGTAAGTGAAGACGGAATTAGAGATACTGCCTTAACTGAGAACTGGTACTTCATACTCTGAATATCATCTGATGGAAGCCACATTTTACGAACACCATCATACAAATACTTCTGGAAGAATATGTACATATCATATGTTCCAGATTTGGTAATACCATTATTGTTTCCAATTCTACCTATTGTCTGTCTCTGGCTTGCTGTTGGATTCGCATTTAAGCTCCAATATAATGGTCTCCACTGCCAGTCTCCATTAACAGGATTTGTGTTCTGAGTTCCAACTCCAGTAACTATAAATTGATATGTTTTTCCAGAGGTAAAGGTAAGCGGCTCTTCCAAACCTTTTACCGTACTTTGAGATACGCTTGGAGTATAGACCGGAATAGGTGTCGTTGTCGTTGGAGCTGGCGTTGAGGTTGGATTGACTGCAGGCGTTGGTATCGGTGATGCAATCAACTGTATTTCTTTTGATTTAAAAGTTGTTGGAAGCGAATCTCTTATAAAAGTAGCGTCCCATTCAGAGCCATTGTATATGAACTTCTGGAAAAATATATACATTGTAAATGTTTCTTCATGTTCAATACCATTTACATTTCCAATAGACCAGCTCTTCTGATATCCTCCATCAATATTATTTTTCTCCATTGACCAGCCATATGGAATCCACTTGGTATCACCTTTAATCGGGTTTGTATTGTCAGTCCCTGCACCAATTACTGTGAAATCGTACATCTGTTTCGGATAAAATGCTAAAGGCTCTTCCAATCCAGTTACCTTGCTCTCGCTGACAGACGGGTTAATAGTTGCACGAGTGGTTGGAGTCGGTGTGGTAGTAACCGGAGTTTCTGTGGGAGTGCTTGCTTTCGCCTTTAATGTAAGTACAAGTGGCGCAACTGCTTCAAGTCCCTTGGAATCCTCAGCATATACAACTACTTTAACGGCTGTATCATAAGCTACATCTGTCAACTGTACACTTGCAGAGCTTGCAATATCTCCAGAGCTCTTATAATTGCTCTTTACTGCTTCGAATCCAG